>OKWH01000018.1_pt1 | contig 126063 bp, 109 predicted proteins | sample 1607021 | NCBI WGS metagenome assembly OKWH01 (sample SAMN04414076, study PRJEB24778) | human gut metagenome | material: faecal | host: Homo sapiens | reverse complement strand
TGGGCAAGTATATGAACTCCATTGGCAAAACAGAGATCCCAAATGTGGGTACCTATCTGTACGCCGAGGCGTGGGCGGAAGGTCAGATCGGTGGAACGGGAAGCAATCAGCGCCTGCCGGAGTATGACGGCAGTGACAGCGAGGCCAGCGTCCATATGACTGGCGCACTGGCCCGCACCGGAGAGCGGATGACGATGGATGTGACACAAGGGAACAACGGCAACGGTCACAGCACCGCAGCCATTACCCTGCGCAACAACTCCCTGCAGTCTCAGACTAGCGCAATGCTGGTGGCCACACTGCTGGATGCTGACGGGACCGTTCTGGAAACGAAAAAGACCAGTATTGGCGGTGCCATCTACGGGGAAACCTTCCAGACGGAAACCGTCACCTTCTCCCGGCTTGGCACCCGCGTAGTGGTGCGAGCCGCAGTGCCCGGTAATGACCTTCTGACCTTTGAAGGTCTGGCAGTGGGACTCGGCGATTTTACCGCCAACGGAACGAACTATACCTATACGCTGCAAAATGATAGCGGAGCAACATCTACGCTAGTCACAGCGATGTCTGGAAACGGCGAGCCCGTGAGCATCAACGGACAGGCTATGTCCACCGGCGGCAGCGCAAACGTTGCTATCCCCGACAGCGGCACAACCGACATTGTCGTGGGAATCGGTGCTAAAACCTACACACTGACGATTCTGCGCAATAGCGGCGATGAGCATACTCACAGCTACGGCAGCGAGTGGAAGAACGATGCAGACAACCATTGGTATGAGTGCTCCTGCGGCGATAAGAAAGATGTTGCAGCACACACCGCAAGCGACTGGATTATTGATACACCGGCAACGGCTACCACAAGCGGCTCAAAGCATAAGGAATGCACCGTCTGCGGTTATACGATGACAACCGAAACGATTCCGGCAACCGGCGGCGATGAGCATACTCACAGCTACGGCAGCGAGTGGAAGAACGATGCAGACAACCACTGGTATGAGTGCTCCTGCGGCGATAAGAAAGATGTTGCAGCACACACCGCAAGCGACTGGATTATTGATACACCGGCAACGACTACCACAAGCGGCTCAAAGCATAAGGAATGCACCGTCTGCGGTTATACGATGACAACCGAAACGATTCCGGCAACCGGCGATGAGCATACTCATAGCTACGGCAGCGAGTGGAAGAACGATGCAGACAACCACTGGCATGAGTGCTCCTGCGGCGATAAGAAAGATGTTGCAGCACACACCGCAAGCGACTGGATTATTGATACACCGGCAACGACTACCACAAGCGGCTTAAAGCATAAGGAATGCACCGTCTGCGGTTATACGATGACAACCGAAACGATTCCGGCAACCGGCGGCAGTGAACATACTCACAGCTACGGCAGCGAGTGGAAGAACGATGCTACGAACCACTGGCATGAGTGCTCCTGTGGCGATAAGACCGATAAGGCGGTGCACGACTTCAAGTGGATTGTTGACAAGGAAGCGACCGCAACGCAAAAGGGCTCTAAGCATGAGGAGTGCAAGGTTTGTGGCTACAAGAAGGCAGCAGTTGAGATTCCGGCTACCGGCTTCACAACAAAACCGATCGATTCTACGCAAACCAACCCGAGCACTGGCGCAGAAAGCACGAAAACCGGTGACAACAGCAATATGATCCTCTGGATCGCACTGCTGTTTATCAGCGGCGGTGTTCTGAAAGGTGTAAAGGTATTTGATAAAAGGAAAAGACATTACGTCAAATAATCAAGTATAAGTAACAATTAACGATCCATCACGGAAACATCACAAATACGGCACAGAGGGCATAAAAACCGCTGTGCCGTATTTCTTTCCTTAAGACTGTTTTTGAAAAATAAGCAATTTCTCGGGCATAACCCAAGATTTTTTTGCCGGATTCCATGTATACTGTGTATATCACACTTATGCATTTTTCATTTTTACCACGGCAATCGGATACACGGATATCAACAGATACCAAATACAGCGAGGTAATTATGAAAACAAGAGAATACTAAAGAAAAAAAGGGTGTCCTGAAAAAAGGGTGTCCATTAGGAAAGTGTACAAAATGATATTTCCTAGATATGTTATCCGGTAATTGTTTCCATCCTTTAAAACCAAATTCAGATATCAATTTTTTTTAATTAGTCATTGAAAAATATATTAAAATATTATAAAATATTACCTAATATTCTTCTTATGTATATGAAGATATGCAATCAGGTAGTGGATATCGACAAAAATTGCATAGCAAAACTGCTAGATGTCGCCACAGGGCGACATTTTTAGTGTATTTAAAAACAGATGTTAAATATATTAAAAAGTATTTGCATTAACTAAGATAAGAAGATAATTACAGTACATAGAAAAGAGGGATTTTCATGAATTTCAACATAGCAGTTATGTCCGGTGATGGGATTGGTCCGGAAATTGTTGAAGAAGCAAAAAAGGTACTTGAAACAGTTGGTAAGAAGTACGGTCACACATTTAATTTTACGGATGTATTAATTGGGGGAATATCCATTGATACATATGGTGAACCACTAACAGACGAAGCTATAGAGACAGCTAAGAACAGCGATGCTGTACTATTAGGAGCCGTCGGTGGTGTCGTGGGTAAAGATAAATGGTACGAGCTTGCACCAAACTTAAGACCTGAGGCAGGACTACTAAAGATTAGAAAGTCATTGTCATTATATGCTAACTTAAGACCTGCATATCTGTATGAAGAACTTAATGAAGCTTGTCCTCTTAAAGAAGATATAGCAAAAGCAGGCTTTGATATGGTAGTTGTACGTGAACTTACCGGAGGACTTTACTTTGGAGAGAGATGTACAAAAGAGGTTGATGGTAAATTAACAGCAATTGATACACTCACATATACAGAAGACGAGATAAGAAGAATTGCAATAACAGGTTTTGATATTGCAATGAAGAGACGTAAGAACGTAATAAGTGTCGATAAGGCAAATGTTTTAGACTCATCAAGATTATGGCAGAAAGTAGTGGCAGAAGTCGCTAAAGATTATCCGGAAGTTAAAGTTACGAATATGCTTGTAGATAACTGTGCAATGCAGTTAGTAAAAGATCCAAAACAGTTTGATGTAATACTTACAGAGAATATGTTTGGTGATATTTTATCAGATGAAGCAAGTATGATTACAGGTTCAATCGGTATGCTTCCATCAGCAAGCCTTGGATATAACAAGATGGGATTATATGAGCCAAGTCATGGTGCAGCACCTGACATTGCAGGTAAAGATATTGCTAATCCGATAGCAACTATTCTTTCAGCAGCTATGATGTTAAGATATTCATTTGACCTTGATAAAGAAGCTGATGCAGTAGAAAGTGCAGTTAAACAGGTACTTAAAGATGGTATCAGAACAGTTGATATTATGTCAGAGGGCAACACTCAGGTAGGCTGCAAAGCTATGGGTGATGCAATTTGTGAGAGAATAAAATAAGATAGTTAGATATCAGAATGGAGATTAGTGTGAAAAATACAGATTGATATCTGATTTTTCACACATCTATTTGTGTCGCGGGCACCACAAATAGCATCTATCGCAGAGCCAAATCTGACATTTGGCTCGCGATTCCTCCGGCACAATGTGCCTGCGGAATGGAGATTAGTATGGATAGAAGAAGTGATAATGTAACAAAAGGAATGCAGCAGGCTCCTCACCGTTCATTGTTTAATGCATTAGGTATGACAAAGGAAGAATTAGACAGACCATTAGTTGGTATCGTAAGTTCATATAATGAGATAGTTCCAGGTCATATGAATATAGATAAGATTGCAAATGCAGTTAAAATGGGCGTTGCAATGGCTGGTGGTACACCAATTATGTTCCCGGCAATTGCAGTATGTGACGGTATCGCAATGGGACATACAGGAATGAAATATTCACTTGTAACAAGAGATTTAATTGCAGATTCAACAGAATGTATGGCAATGGCACATCAGTTTGATGCACTTGTTATGATTCCTAACTGCGATAAGAACGTTCCGGGATTATTAATGGCAGCAGCCAGACTTAATATTCCTACAGTATTTGTAAGTGGTGGTCCGATGCTTGCAGGTCGAGTTAAAGGATGCAAGACATCATTATCAAGTATGTTCGAGGCAGTAGGTTCTTATGCAGCAGGAACAATGACACTTGAAGATGTAGAAGAATTTGAAGCAAAAGCATGTCCTACATGTGGTTCATGTTCGGGAATGTATACAGCTAATAGTATGAACTGTCTTACAGAGGCACTTGGTATGGCGTTACAGGGTAATGGTACAATACCTGCTGTATACTCAGAGAGACTTAAGCTTGCTAAACATGCAGGTATGAAAGTTATGGAACTTCTTGAGAAGAATATCAGACCGAGAGATATTATGACAGAAGCAGCATTCAGAAATGCTTTAACAGTAGATATGGCACTTGGATGCAGTACAAACAGTATGCTTCATTTACCAGCTATTGCACACGAAGCAGGCGTTGAATTAAATCTTGATATTGCTAATGAAATCAGTTCAAGAACACCTAACCTCTGCCACCTTGCACCAGCAGGTCATACATACATCGAAGAACTCAATGAGGCAGGCGGTGTATATGCTGTAATGAACGAGCTTAATAAGAAAGGCTTATTGAATACAGACCTTATGACAGTTACAGGTAAAACAGTCGGTGAAAATATTAAGAATGTTGTTAACAAAGATACAAATGTTATAAGACCAATAGATAATCCATACAGTGAAGTAGGTGGAATTGCTGTACTTAGAGGTAATCTTGCACCAGACAGCTGTGTAGTTAAACGTTCAGCAGTTGTACCTGAGATGCTTAAGCATGAAGGACCAGCAAGAGTATTTGATTGTGAAGAAGATGCAATCGCAGCTATCAAAGGTGGTAAAATCGTTGAAGGTGACGTTGTGGTTATCAGATACGAGGGACCAAAAGGCGGTCCTGGAATGAGAGAGATGCTCAACCCTACATCTGCAATCGCAGGTATGGGACTTGGTTCAAGTGTAGCACTTATTACTGATGGACGTTTCTCAGGAGCATCCAGAGGAGCATCAATCGGTCATGTATCCCCAGAGGCAGCAGTAGGAGGCCCAATCGCCTTAGTTGAAGAGGGAGATATCATTAAGATTGATATTAATGCAAATAAGATTACACTTGATGTATCAGATGAAGTATTAGCTGATAGAAAAGCAAAATGGCAGCCAAGAGAGCCAAAGGTAACAACAGGATATCTTGCAAGATATGCATCACTTGTAACTTCAGCAAATACAGGTGCAATTTTAAAAACTAACTAATCAGAAATATTAAACAATAGAATTCTATATAATATAGATTAAATAATGTTATAAAGATACAGAAAGGAAAGTAAAAATGCAGTTAACAGGTTCAGAAATAATTATTGAATGTTTAAAAGAACAGGGCGTTGATACAGTATTCGGATACCCTGGTGGAACAATCTTAAATGTATATGATGAATTATATAAACATTCCGACGAAATAACTCACTATTTAACTTCGCATGAGCAGGGAGCTGCCCATGCAGCAGACGGATATGCACGTTCAACAGGTAAAGTTGGTGTATGTATGGCAACATCAGGTCCGGGTGCAACTAACCTTGTAACAGGTATTGCAACAGCTTATATGGATTCAGTACCAATGGTTATAATCACAGCAAATGTTGCAAAGGCAGCACTTGGTAAGGATTCATTCCAGGAGGTTGACATTGTAGGTGTTACAATGCCAATTACAAAACATAATTATATGGTACGTGAGGTAGAAAATCTTGCAGACACAATTAGAAAAGCGTTCTATGTAGCTAAATCAGGTCGTCCGGGTCCTGTTCTTGTAGATATTACTAAGGATGCTACAGCTAATAAGACAGAATATACTTATAAAGAACCAATGAAGATAGAGCGTTCTACAGAGAATATTACAGAAGAAGATATTGAAAAAGCAGTTAAATTAATAGAAAAATCTAAGAAACCATATATTTTTGTTGGTGGTGGTGCTGTTATATCAGATGCTTCTGATGAATTAAAGGAATTTGTTGAAAAGGTAAATGCTCCTGTATGTGATTCGCTTATGGGCAAAGGCGCATTTGACGGAACTAATCCTTTATATACAGGAATGTTAGGTATGCATGGAACAAAGACATCTAACTTTGGAGTTACGGAATGTGATTTACTTATTGCAATAGGTGCAAGATTCAGCGACAGAGTAACAGGTAATGCTAAGAAATTTGCTAAAAATGCAAAAGTTCTTCATATTGACATTGATCCTGCTGAGATTAATAAGAATATCCCTACAACAGCAAGTGTTATAGGTGATGTTAAAGAAGTTCTTACAAGATTGAATGCAAGATTAACAAAACATGACAGAACAGAATGGATTAATCACATAAATGAATTAAAAGCTACATATCCTTTAACATATAATAAAAATGAGTTAAATGGACCATTTATTATGGAAAAGATTTATGAAGTGACAAATGGTGATGCTATTATCACAACAGAAGTTGGCCAGCATCAGATGTGGGCTGCACAGTATTATAAGTACAGTAAACCAAGAACATTTGTATCATCAGGTGGTGCAGGAACAATGGGATATGGTTTAGGAGCCAGCCTGGGTGCTAAGCTTGGTAATAAAGATAAAGTCGTTATTAATATAGCAGGTGACGGATGCTTCAGAATGAATATGAATGAGATTGCAACAGCAACAAGATATAATATTCCAATCATTGAAGTAATTGTTAATAACCATGTATTAGGTATGGTTAGACAGTGGCAGACATTGTTCTATGGAAAGAGATATTCTAATACAACTCTTAATGATTCAGTAGATTTTGTCAAATTAGCTGAAGCTATGGGCGCTAAAGCATACAAGGTTACAAAACCAGAAGAATTAGAGCCTGTATTAAAGGAAGCTATTTCACTTAATATCCCTGTTGTAATTGATTGTCAGATAGGCAGTGATGATAAGGTATTCCCTATGGTTGCACCGAATGCACCAATCAGTGAAGCATTCTCGGCAGAGGATTTAGCAGCTAAAGGTCTTGACTGTTAATATTAAGAGATGTAGAATGAGTTAATATAAGACATTAACACTTTAATGTGATGTAATATAAAAGGAGGACACGAAAAGTGAGCAGAGTTTACAATTTTTCAGCCGGTCCGGCTGTATTACCTGAAGAGGTTTTAAAAGAAGCAGCAGCAGAAATGTTAGATTATAATGGTACAGGAATGTCAGTTATGGAGATGAGTCATCGTTCTAAGGCTTATCAGGAGATAATAGATGCAGCAGAGCAGGATTTACGTGATTTAATGAACATTCCTGATAACTATAAAGTATTATTCTTACAGGGTGGTGCATCGACACAGTTCGCAATGATTCCAATGAATCTTATGAAGAATGGAGTAGCTGATTACATAGTAACAGGTCAGTGGGCTAAAAAAGCATATCAGGAAGCACAGAAATTCGGTAAAGCTAATAAAATAGCTTCATCAGAGGATAAGACATTCTCATATATTCCTGATTGTTCAGATCTTCCAATCAGTGAAGATGCTGATTATGTATACATTTGTGAAAATAATACAATTTATGGTACGAAATATAAGACACTTCCTAATACAAAAGGTAAGACACTTGTAGCTGATGTTTCATCATGCTTCTTATCAGAGCCTGTAGATGTAACTAAATATGGTGTAATCTATGGTGGTGTTCAGAAGAATATCGGACCTGCTGGTGTTGTAATTGTAATCATTCGTGAAGATTTAATTCCAGAAGAACCACTTGAAGGTGTTCCAACAATGTTACAGTACAAGATACACGCAGACAATGGTTCTATGTACAATACACCTCCAGCATATGGTATCTATATTTGCGGTAAAGTATTCAAATGGTTAAAGAAGATGGGCGGACTTGAAGAGATGCAGAAACGTAATATCGAGAAAGCTAAAATACTTTATGATTTCTTAGATGAGAGTGAATTATTCAAAGGAACTGTTGTTAAAGAGGACCGTTCATTAATGAATGTACCATTTGTAACAGGTGATGCAGATTTAGATGCTAAGTTCGTTAAAGAAGCTAAAGAAGCAGGTTTTGAGAATCTTAAAGGACACAGAACAGTTGGTGGTATGAGAGCAAGTATCTACAATGCAATGCCAATTGAAGGTGTTAAGAAATTAGTTGAATTTATGAGAAAATTTGAAGCAGAGAATAAATAGAATATTGCCTGCGGAATGGAGATTGATATGACAAAGATTAATTGTTTAAATCCTATTGCAAAAGTAGGTCTTGATTTATTTACAGATAATTATAATACAGTTGATAATTTCGAAGAAGCTGATGCTGTATTAGTAAGAAGTGCAGCAATGCATGATATGGAGATGCCAGCTTCATTAAAAGCAATTGCAAGAGCAGGAGCAGGTGTTAACAATATTCCTCTTGAAAAATGTGCAGAAAAAGGTATTGTAGTATTCAATACACCAGGTGCAAATGCAAATGGCGTTAAAGAGCTGGTTATAGCTGGTATGTTATTAGCAGCAAGAGATATCACTGGTGGTATCGAATGGGCTAAATCAGCAAAAGACGATGCTAATATAGCTAAGGCAGCAGAGAAAGAGAAGAAAAAATTTGCTGGTACAGAGATATATGGTAAAAAGCTTGGTGTAATCGGTCTTGGTGCAATTGGTGTTAAAGTTGCCAATGCAGCAGTTTCATTAGGAATGGAAGTATATGGTTATGATCCATATATTTCAGTTGCAGGCGCATGGAACTTATCAAGAAGTGTAAAACACATTGCGACAACAGAAGAGATATTCAAAGAGTGTGATTACATAACAATTCATGTACCATTGTTAGATAGCACAAAGGGAATGATTAACAAAGAAGCTTTCGATATGATGAAAGACGGTGTTGTAATTCTTAACTATGCAAGAGATGTACTTGTTGATGAAGAAGCTATGGCAGATGCATTAAAATCAGGTAAAGTAAAGAGATATATGACAGATTTCCCTAATCCATTATCAGTTAATATGGAGGGTGCAATTGTAACACCTCATATTGGTGCTTCAACAGAAGAATCAGAAGATAATTGTGCGATTATGGCAGTAAATGAGATTATGGACTTCATCGAGAATGGTAATATCAAGAATTCAGTAAATTACCCTAACTGTGATATGGGAGTATGTGATAAAGCAGCCCGTGTAACAATTTGTCATAAGAATATACCTAATATGTTGGGTCAGTTTACTTCTGCATTTGCAAATGAGAACATTAATATTTCTGATATGACAAATAAGAGCAGAGGTGATTATTCATATACAATGTTAGACCTTGATACAACAGCTTCTGATAGCGTAGTAAAAGCTATAGAGGCAATCGAGGGTGTAATTAAAGTCAGAGTAATAAAATAATGAGTTTTAATCAGATAGATATTATCTGATTAAATTTAAACGAAAAGTGTCGTTAGATAAATCTGGCGGCACTTTCGTATTATAAGAATGGAGAAAATAGAAGATGGCAACAATAAAAGCATTTGAATGTATAAAACCTACAAAGGAATTAGCTAAAGAAGTAGCAGCATTACCATATGACGTATATAATCGTGAAGAGGCACGCGAGGCTGTAAAAGGTAAGAAGTACTCATTTCTAAGAATTGACAGGGCAGAAACACAGTTTGATTCATCTGTAGATACATATGATGACAGAGTATATGCTAAAGCAAAAGAGTTATTAGATGATATGATTAACGAAGGTGTATATGTTAAAGAAAATAAGAAATGCTATTATATCTATGAACTTACAATGGACGGAAGAATACAGACAGGTATAGTTGCATGTGCAAGCATTGATGATTACCTTAATAATGTTATCAAGAAACATGAGAATACAAGAGCAGAAAAGGAAATAGACAGAATAAGACACGTTGATACATGTAATGCACAGACAGGACCTATTTTCCTGGCATACAGAGAGAATAAGAAGATTTCAGAAGTAATTAATGAAGTTAAAAAAACAGAACCAATATTTGCATTCGTGGCTGATGATGGAATTAAGCACGTAGGTTATATAATAGATAAAGACGAAGACATTAAAACCATTGAAAATGAATTTTCAAATATTAACAATATTTACATTGCTGATGGTCATCACAGGGCAGCTTCAGCCGTCAAGGTCGGAATCAAGAGAAGAGAAGAACATCCGGATTATGATGGAACAGAAGAATTTAATTACTTTTTATCAGTATTATTCCAGGAGCAGGAATTAATGATTATGCCATATAATCGTGTTGTTAAAGATTTAAACGGATTAACATCTGATGAATTCATAGAAGAAGTTAAGAAGTCATTTGACATTGAGAAAGTCGGCACAGAGCCATATAATCCTCAGAAAAAGGGTGAAGTAGGAATGTATCTTGACAATGTATGGTACAAGCTAAGTGCAAAGAATGAAATATTAAGTGATGATGCAGTAGAGGGACTTGATGTATCATTACTTCAGAACAATGTCTTAAATCCTATACTTGGAATTGCAGATCCAAGAATAGATAAACGTATTGATTTCATAGGTGGAATAAGAGGACTTGCAGAATTAGAAAGAAGATGTGCGCTTGATATGAAAGTTGCGTTTGCAATGTATCCTACATCTATTCAGGAATTATTCAATGTTGCTGATGCAGGTAAATTAATGCCGCCTAAGTCTACATGGTTTGAGCCAAAATTAAGGAGTGGATTATTTATTCATGAAATATAATACGAAGCAAAGGGAACTTATCTTAAAATATCTGTGTGAAAAAGAGGGTGAACACGTAAAGGCAGAGGATATTTTAGAATATCTAAAGAATAATGATACACCGGTTGGTAAATCTACGGTCTATCGATATTTAGAGAATTTGGTTGAGCAGAATCTTGTCAGAAAATATACGATAGAAGAGGGGAAGGGTGCATGTTACCAGTTTACTGGTAATGATAGCACACACCATTGCAAAGAACATTATCATCTGAAATGTAGTGATTGTGGCGAACTGTTTCATGTGTCGTGTGAATTTATGGACGAAATAAATGAGCATATTTTAAATGAACATAATTTTGTGATAGACAAAAGTAAGACAGTATTCTATGGAACCTGCGAAAAATGCCGTAAGAAAAAAGAGTGTAATAACGAAGAAAATAACAAACAGCGAGATGAAAAGTCAAATGAGAAATGTTGCAGTAAATCTAATGCTAAATATGAAAATGAAACTTAGTTTCAAATTCACATTGACAAAATAAAAAATAAGGTATATTATAATCGGGTACAAATTGAAACTTAGTTTCAATTTGTACCCGTATTTTTACTTACCATGAAATTTCGTTGAAATTGTCCTGGTAAGTAAAAAACGCTCCGCGAGGAGCGCACTGCGGAGGAGCAGAAAATGTTGCTATAGCAACCCGCCGCAGGCGGAGAATGTCGCAGGCGACATTATTTATTCTTATTAAGAGAGTCACAGCTATTTGCATCGGAGCGAAAGCAAATAGCAATTATGGCAGATGAGAAATCACTCAGAAATGAGGAAAGTATGAAGAAGGTTTTAGATAAATTAATTATATTTACACTGATTTGCATAATGGTTGTTCCACTTTCAGCGTGTGGCAGGAAGAGTATAGATGATGACAGGTTACTAATTGTGACTACATTATTTCCACAATATGACTTTACAAGACAGATAGCGGGTGATAAGGCTGATGTGAAATTGCTTTTATCACCGGGTATGGAAGCACATAGTTATGATCCGACACCATCAGATATTGCAAGTATAAATGAAAGTGATTTATTCATTTATACAGGTGATAATATGGAGACCTGGGCGGCAAAACTGATAAAAGGGCTTGAGAAAGATGTCAATGTTCTAGATGTCTCAAAAGGTGTTGATATTATTAAGACAGAAGATGAAGAGGGACATCATCATGATGAAGATGAAGAAGAACATGGACATGAGGGGCATAATCATATATATGATCCCCATATCTGGACAAGTATTTCTAATGCGAAGATTATGGTATCAAATATAGTTGATGAGTTGGTACAGATTGATGCAGAAAATGCTGACTATTATAGAAAAAATGCTGATAAATATTTAGAGCAGCTAACAGAATTAGATAATGAATTTAAAGAAGTTGTTAGAAATTCGGATGTTAAAACAATATATTTTGCAGACAAATTTGCAATGTATTATTTCGTACATGATTATGGACTTAACTATGTATCGGCATATGATTCCTGCTCTTCAGAGACAGAACCAAGTGCTAAGCTTGTAGTAAAAATGATTGATGAAGTCAAGGAAAACAATGCACCAGCTATATTCTATGCGGAATTATCTAATCATAAGGCAGCAGATACGATAAGTGAGGAAACCAACACTAAGGAATATCTGTTACATTCGTGCCATAACATTTCGAAAGATGAGTACAAAAAAGGTGTGACATATATAAGTCTTATGAAGCAGAATCTTGAAAATCTGAAAAAAGGTTTGAATTATAATGGGAATTAATGTTAGAAAATAAAAAACGTAAGAAAATGTGAGAAATGTCACACATAGCAGTGCAGAATGGAGATTAGTGTGAAAAATAATGCTGATGCGATTATTTTTCACACAGCTAATTGTTTCGGGGCGAAAACAATTAGCATATATGTCAGATGAGAAATCGCTTTAGCGAATTTCTCATCGCCTCCTCACGACAAAGTCGCTCGGAAATGAGGATTAGTATGAAAAAACTACAATTAAAATGTGAAAATTTAACAATTGCATATGACAGGGTAAATGTATTTGAGAATATGAGTTTTGAAGTAAATGAGGGTGATTACCTGAGTATAGTAGGTGAGAATGGTTCTGGTAAAAGCTCGCTTATAAAAGGAATATTAGGACTTGTTCCAATCAGAAAGGGTGAAGTGATATTTGAGGGTGGTGTAACTAAGAAAAATATCGGATATCTGCCCCAGCATACAGCAGCACAAAGTGATTTTCCAGCATCGGTATATGAAGTGATTCTTTCAGGCTGCCTGGCCAATGCAGGATTTCGCCCATTTTATACATCGAATGATAAGAAACGTGTTAAAAAGATTATGGAGAAATTAGGTATAACTGATTTAGCACAGAAAACATTTGGTAATCTGTCAGGTGGACAGAAGCAGAGAGTTCTTCTTGCAAGGGCATTACTTGCAACTGATAAGATATTATTCTTAGATGAACCTATTACAGGGTTAGATCCACTGGTGACATCAGAATTTTATGAAGTAATATCGAAACTTAACAAAGAAGATAATCTTACCATAATTATGATTTCACACGACCTGGAAAATGCAATGAAGTATTCGAATAAAATATTGCATATGAAAGAGAAAGGTTATTTCTTTGGAACTAAAGAAGAATATATAGAAAATATGGAAGGGAAAGATTTTTTGAATTATGATTGATGAAATTATTAAAATGTTTTCTTATGCATTTATGCAGAAAGCAATTATAGTTGGTGGAATAATTGCTTTATGTGCATCTTTATTAGGCGTAATACTTGTACTTAAAAGATATTCGATGATAGGAGATGGACTGTCGCACGTTGGTTTTGGAGCATTGTCAATCGCTGTAGCATTAGATACAGCACCACTTACGGTTGCAATGCCTATCGTTGTAATTGCAGCATTCTTCCTGTTAAGACTAAGTAATAACAGTAAGATTAAAGGTGATTCTGCAATTGCACTCATATCGAGCAGTTCAATAGCAATAGGTGTTATTGTAAATGCAGCTTCGAACGGATCAAATATGGACCTGAATAGTTATATGTTTGGTAGTGTATTATCGATGAGTGGAAGTGATGTCTATATAAGTGTTATACTTGCCATTGTGGTTTTAAGTATATTTGCACTATTTTACCATAAGATATTTGCTATTACTTTTGATGAAAATTTTGCAAAAGCAACAGGCATAAAGACGGGCTTCTACAACACATTACTTGCCATACTTACAGCAGTTACAATTGTAGTAGGAATGAGAATAATGGGTACAATGCTTATTTCAAGCCTTATTATATTCCCAGCACTTACTTCAATGAGAATGTTTAGAAATTTTAAAGCTGTAATAATAAGTTCCGGTATAATATCAGTTATCTGCTTTGTGGTGGGTGTTATTATTTCATATATGTATTCATTTCCAACGGGGGCATGCATTGTAGTTACTAATCTGTGCGTATTTATTGTATTTTCTATATTGGGCAGAATATTTGTAAAGTCCTGAAGTAATTAAGATATAAAAGTGAACATACAATACACATATATTGTGCATGGTTGGTGCGATGCACCGGTTTGACACCCCAATCCTGAATCATAACAATTTTCTTTAAAATTATTAAAATTACTAAAAAGAACAAAATTTCTTGAATAGTTATGAAAAATATAATACAATATAGAATATTGTGAAAAATTATATGATTAAGTTATTTTTCACATAACTATTTGCTTTGGGCGAAGGCAGATAGATATAATGACGATAAGATAATAGTCATTTAATGACAAAACGCTCAGAAATGAGGATTATAATGAAAGATATAGAAAAAATTAATAATAATATGGAAAATGATGAATTAGAAGATGATGATTTAGAAATTGAGTTTGTAGATAATGATTTTGTAGAACAGGATATAGAAGATACTCATAATAAGTCAGATGGAAAGATTGAATTTGAGAAAGTTACAGATGATGAAGATGATTATGAAAATGATGATTATAACGAGGTGGCAGAGGACGAGGATTATCTAGATGATGACGAGGATGACGATGAATTCGACGAAAATGATATAGAATATAATCCAGATGCAGATTATAATGGCGAATATATTAAACAGAAACTTACCAAGAGCCAGATTATAAACAGGGTTATAGCAGGTATGGGAATTGCTATTGCAGCATTCACAATATTCTATAGTGCAGTTGCATATGGGATGTTAAATAAAGATGATACTCAGGCAACAGAGCCAGAGACAGAGACAACACCAGCAGCTCAGGAAGAAACTAAAGAGCCTGGTGAAAATGAATTCTTCGTAAGTACAAATTCTGATGAAAATATTTCAGATAATATTAAGGATTTAATTAATGATGTTAAGTTAGATGAGACTAAGACAGGTCATTCGAAAGTAGATGATAATGTTAATAATATACTTAAGATGACAACAAAATCAGATATGAATACATATGAAAATGTTAGAAATATTTACGATTATATGATGTATTTCTATGATATTAAGTCTAATTCATTCGTAGATGAGGATACAGTTTACGATTTCTGTTCAAATTATGAATTCACATCATCATTTGATATGGAACTTATGTATCGTGCTAATAAGTTATTTGAGACTAAATCAGGTGATTCAAAGGATTATGCCTGTGGCTTCACAGTTTTACTTAGAAGATTAGGCTTTGAAGCATATTATATAGATGGTGAGAGAAAGACAGAGACATCGTATGAGAATCGTGGTTATACACTTGTGGTAATCAATGGTAAACAGTATATATTTGATGTGGCAGCGGAAGATGAATTATCTGCCGGAGCAAAAGTTGAATATAAAGTATTTTGTAAGACTTTAGATGAACTTAAGGATAGTTATTCTGATGATGGAATTAAAGAAAGCATGGAGAAATTTGAAAACTTTAAGACATTAGGTGCATTTTCATTTAATGCTAAAATATCAACAAGTTCCGGAGATTCAGATAGTGGAAGTGTATCTTATAGTGGAAGCGATAATTCTACATCAGTAGGTGATATGACGATAGATATTTCGGATACAGTATATTTCAAAGGAAGTGTATCAGGAAGTAAATCAAATATATGGAAGCTTATTGCAAAAGTCTACGATGAGAATATGAATTATGTTACAGAAGAAACATTATACAGCGAAAAAAATAATGAGGTATCAGATGAAGTTTCATACAGACCTGCAAGAGGCGGCTATGTAAAACTTTCATATATTGTTACTGATAATAACGGAAGAACATGTTCGATATCAATTATGCTTAAGGTTAATGGGGACGATGAACCTGAGACTACTAAAAACGAGCCAACGACTGAACACATCGCAAGTTCCGGAGAAATAGAATAAATATAATAAATGGTACAGTTAATGACCAGTGCGTTAGGGTGAAAACCAAAATGAACTGGTCATTTTTAAAATTAGGCGAATATCGGGAAAGGAAATAATAAAATGATATTAAATGTGACAAACTTAAGTCATGGTTTTGGTGACAGAGCAATCTTTAATAATGTATCTTTCAGATTATTGAAAGGTGAGCATATAGGATTAGTAGGTGCAAATGGTGAGGGAAAATCTACATTTATGAACATTGTAACAGGTAAATTAATGCCAGATGAGGGTAAAGTCGAATGGAATAAAAATGTAAGAGTAGGATATTTAGACCAGCATGCAGTCCTAGAACCTGGAATGACCATAGGAAGTGTATTAAAATCTGCATTTTCATATTTGTTTGAGATGGAAGAACAGATGAATGAAATCTGTGATAAACTCGGTGAAGCATCAGAAGATGAAATGGAAGCAATGATGGAAGAGTTAGGAACTATCCAGGATATGCTTACTAATCATGATTTCTATACAATTGATGCAAAGGTCGAAGAGGTAGCAAGAGCATTAGGACTTCTGGATCTTTCATTAGATCATGATGTTATGGACTTAAGTGGTGGACAGAGAACAAAAGTATTATTAGGTAAATTATTACTTGAAAAACCAGACATACTATTATTAGATGAACCAACTAACTATCTTGATGCAAACCATATAGAATGGCTTAAGAGGTATTTACAGGAATATGAGAATGCATTTATCCTTATTTCTCATGATATTCCATTTTTGAATAGTGTGGTAAATATTATCTATCATATGGACAATCAGGAACTTAACAGATATGTTGGTGACTATGATAAATTTATGGAAGTATATGAGATGAAGCAGGCTCAGTTAGAAGCAGCATATAAGAGACAACAGCAGGAGATTGATGACCTTAAAGACTTTGTAGCGAGAAATAAGGCAAGAGTCTCGACTAGAAATATGGCAATGTCAAGACAGAAGAAGTTAGATAAGATGGACGTTATAGAACTTAAGAAAGACAAGCCAAAACCTGAATTTGAATTTAAGAATGCCAGAGCTACAGGCAAAGTAATCTTTGAAACAACAGATTTAGTAATCGGATATGACAAAAATGCACCACTTTCAAAGCCGATTAATCTAAGAATGGAAAGAGGAGAAAAGATTGCGATTATCGGAACTAACGGAATCGGAAAGACAACATTTCTAAAGAGTGTTTTAAATATTATAGAACCACTTGCAGGAAAGGTTGCATTAGGAGATTATCTTGAAATAGGCTACTTTGAACAGGAGATTAAACCGGGCAACAACAGTTGTATAGAGGAAATATGGGAAGAATTTCCGTCGTATAGCCAGTATGAAGTTCGTTCAGCCCTTGCTAAATGCGGACTTACCACAAAACATATTGAAAGCCTTGTAAGAGTGTTAAGTGGTGGTGAACAGGCAAAAGTAAGATTATGTAAATTAATAAATCGTGAAACTAATATTTTGTTATTAGACGAGCCTACTAACCATTTAGACGTTGATGCAAAAGAAGAATTAAAAAGAGCATTAAAAGAGTACAAAGGTGCAATACTTTTAGTATGCCATGAACCTGATTTCTACGATGGACTTGTAGATAAGGTATGGAACTTAGAAGAATTTTCATTGTTAGCATTATAAAATGATAAGGTATGATATGGATAAATGGTGAATAATAATACAAACGGGTGTATGTTATGCCCAAGAAAATGCAATGTTAATAGAGAAGATATTTTAGGATATTGTGGTGTTGGTAATGAAATTAAAATAGCAAGAGCAGCACTTCATTATATGGAGGAACCTTGTATAAGTGGTAAAAATGGCAGCGGGACAATATTTTTTACTGGCTGTAATCTAAGATGTATATTCTGTCAGAATTATAAGATTTCACATAACAATTTTGGCAAAGTAATAAGTAATGAAAGATTAAGTGAAATAATCTTAGGATTGCAGGATAAAGGTGCTAATAATATTAATCTTGTGACAGGTACAATGTATGTTAATGAAATCATTAAGGCTCTTGACAGGGTTAAGCATAAATTAAACATTCCTGTTGTATACAATTGCGGTGGCTATGAAAATGCAGACACTATTGAGAAACTTAGTGGATATGTAGATATTTACCTACAGGATATAAAGTATTATAATAATGAATTAGCAGTTAAATATTCTAAGGCACCGGATTATTTCAAATATGCCTCAGTCTCGACCAAAGAAATGATTAAACAGGTCGGCAATCCATTATTCTATGATAAAGAGAATGAACCTGGTAAAATGCTTAAAAGCGGTGTAATAATAAGACATCTGGTGCTTCCTGGAGCAAGAAAAGATTCAATGGAGATTCTTAGATGGATAAGTGAGAATCTTGATAAAGGAAGCTATCTTATAAGTGTTATGAGCCAGTATACACCGGCATATAAGAGTAAAGATTTTAAAGAAATTAACAGAATGGTCACAACTTTTGAGTATGATAGCGTTATAAATGAAGCATTGAGACTTGGAATTGATAACGGATATATGCAAAACCGCGACAGTTCAGGAAAAGAATATACACCTGATTTTGATTTAGAGGGTGTATAATGTGCAAAATTGAATTGATATGCCAATTTTGCACATAGCTATTTATGATATCAGTATCACAAATAGCATTTATTGCAGAGCTGAATTTAATATTTGACTCACGGTTTCGCAGATGAGATAGTATATGGAATGCTATGTAAGTAAAAAATAGAAAGGAAATGTTGCATTATGGAAAGAGAAAATTGTTGGAACAGTTATTCTGAAAATGAATTAGAAGAATTAGAAAAGTTAAATGATGATTACAGAGCCTTTTTAGACAAAGGTAAGACAGAACGAGAATGTGTTAAGGAAACTATTCGTCAGGCTAAAGAAGCAGGCTATAAAGACTTACAAAATATTATTAAGAATGGCAAGAAGCTTAAAGCAGGTGACAGAGTATATTGTTCATATATGGACAAATCAATAGTACTTTTTAATATTGGTAAAGAACCTATTGAAGAGGGAATGAATATTTTAGGCGCACATATCGATTCACCTCGTCTTGATATCAAGCAGAATCCTTTATATGAAGAGACAGAAATTGCATATTTAGATACACATTATTATGGTGGAATTAAGAAATATCAGTGGGTTACAATTCCTCTTGCAATCCATGGCGTAGTTGTTAAGACTAATGGTAATAAGATAGATATTGTAATCGGTGAAGATGAGAAAGACCCTGTTTTATTTATCTCAGATTTATTAATACATTTAGCGCAGACACAGCTTGAGAAAAAAGGCGCTAAAGTAATAGAGGGCGAGGACTTAAATATTATTATCGGTAACAAGCCACTTAAGGGAGAAGAAAAAGATGCCGTTAAGAAGAATATTCTTAAACTAATTAAAGAAAAATACGATTTTGAAGAAGAAGATTTTATGTCAGCAGAATTAGAAATCGTCCCTGCAGGCAAGGCCAGAAATGCAGGTATAGACTCAAGTATGATTCTTGCCTATGGTCAGGACGACAGGGTGTGTGCATATACTTCACTTGCTGCAATGCTTGAGAAGAAAAAGGTTAATAAAACAGCATGCCTTTTACTTGTAGATAAAGAAGAAATAGGTAGTGTAGGTGCAACTGGTATGCAGTCGAAATTCTTCGAAAATACTTTGGCAGAAGTCCTAGACAGAATGGGAGAATATTCTGAACTTACATTAAGACGTGTACTTGCTAATTCAAAAATGCTTTCTTCGGATGTAAGTGCAGCTTATGACCCAACATATGCATCAGTATTCGAAAAGAAAAATGCAGCATATTTCTCAAAAGGACTCGTTATTAATAAATTTACTGGAAGCAGAGGTAAATCAGGCTCTAATGATGCCAATGCAGAATATCTTGGAGTAGTAAGAAAAATATTTGAGAAACATAAAGTTGCTTATCAGACAGCCGAATTAGGAAAAGTAGACCAGGGCGGCGGCGGAACTATCGCATATATAATGGCTCTATATGGTATGAATGTTATAGATAGTGGTGTTGCTGTATTAAATATGCATGCACCACATGAGGCAGTCAGCAAGGCTGATGTATATGAAGCTAAAAAAGGATATGTGGCATTCATCTCTGAGTAGATAATAGAGTTAATAAAAAAGTGTCCGTCTATGATACAAACTCTCATATTCCTTAATCTAGCCTAAGTAAATGCCGTCATCTGCAAAGTCTATTACAGTGCGATAAATCAAACGCGCTTCGCTTGAACGGAAATTTACCGCACTGAACTTTTGCATCTGACGGCATAAACTTAGGCACGATACGTCATAAATCGAGAGTGTATCATAGACGGACACATTTTATAAAGGACTGATATCTAGAGGAAACAAAACAAAAAGCTGTGATATGTAGTAATAGAGATATTACCATATTTACAGCTTTTGCATTAAGATTATGATGTTAAAATCGAGTGTTATCCTGCTACAAATATATATTTACAGCTAATATAAAATGTTTTTTGACTCTATATTATTAATTAACTGATTTCGTTGAGTTTACGTTCACATATTTTATCTAAGATATAATTAATATCACTCAATTTATAAATGTTATTCTCTAAGCAATATCTTATTATTAAATCTGTTTCAGAGGAATTAGTAAGTGCATATCCTACAGTTTTAAGAAGCTGCCTGCTTTCAGCAAGATTCAGGTCAAGACCGAAACATATTGCTATTGCCTCCCATTTCTCAACAGGACAGGCTGAAGAGGATATTTTATTAAAAATACTGTTTTCTAAACCATATTCAGCACATATGGTTGCTGGACTTACGTTATTCTCTTTAAGATATAATTCTACAATATCCTGAAAGTTATCAGGATTACCATGTGATTCATACCATTCTTTACAAGCATCTCTGTCAGGGTCAGACTTCAAAGATAGGGTATTGAAAGCATATTTAGCACTTCCACGTTCTCTTACATAATGTACCTGTATAAAAGTTCTGGCTTCATCACAATATGTATCTAGTTTTTTATTGATTCCTTTATTGCCGAATTTAGAAAATATAGACAAAACTATCACCACTTTCTGTAATCTTTATGATTTAACTATGATATATGATACCACATTTTGAGAAAATATAAAAGAAGATAATAAAGTTGATTAATTATTAAAAAATTAGTATAATATGATACAAATGTCAAAAATAAGAAGGTTTACGGATAATGAATAGTTTGGTATCATGTGTTTTTGATGTCAAATCATAATTAGATTATTTTGTAAAGAGATATTTAGAAAAGGAGTGCCGGTTAAGGCAGTTGTGAATACAGATATGTCATTAATTAAGCAGGAAAATATTAGAAATTTTTGTATAATAGCTCATATTGACCATGGTAAATCTACACTTGCAGACAGAATTATTGAGAAAACAGGTCTGCTTACAAGCAGGGAAATGCAGGCACAGGTGTTAGATAATATGGATTTAGAGCGCGAACGTGGAATCACCATAAAGTCCCAGGCGGTAAGAACTGTATACAAGGCAAAAGATGGTGAAGAATATATTTTCAATCTCATTGATACACCGGGACATGTTGACTTTAACTATGAGGTTTCAAGAAGCCTTGCAGCTTGTGACGGAGCAATTTTGGTAGTTGATGCAGCACAGGGTGTAGAAGCACAGACACTTGCCAATGTCTATATGGCACTTGACCATGACTTAGATGTAATGCCTGTAATTAATAAAATAGATTTACCAAGTGCAGAACCACAGAGGGTAATTGACGAAATAGAAGATGTAATCGGTATTGAAGCACAGGATGCACCGCTTATTTCAGCAAAGAACGGATTAAATATAGAAGATGTCTTAGAACAGATTGTTAATAAGATTCCAGCACCTAAGGGAGACAGTAATGCACCTTTAAAAGCATTGATATTTGACAGCATTTATGATTCTTATAAGGGGGTAATAGTATTCTTCAGAGTAATGGAAGGTACAGTTAAAGTCGGCACACAGGTAAAAATGATGGCAACAGGAGCAACAGCAAGTGTTGTAGAAGTTGGATACTTCGGAGCAGGGCAGTATATTCCGTGTGACGAATTATCAGCAGGAATGGTTGGATATCTCACAGCAAGTATTAAAAATGTTAAGGATACAACAGTGGGTGATACAATTACTGATGCAGATAATCCTTGTGATGAGGCATTACCAGGATATAAGAAAGTTAATTCTATGGTCTACTGTGGTCTCTATCCTGCTGATGGAGCAAAATATCCTGACCTTAGAGATGCACTTGAAAAGTTACAGTTAAATGATGCTTCACTTAATTTTGAACCGGAGACATCGATAGCACTTGGCTTTGGTTTCAGATGTGGTTTCTTAGGATTATTACATCTTGAGATAATTCAGGAAAGATTAGAAAGAGAATATAATCTTGACCTTGTTACGACAGCACCGGGAGTTGTGTATAAAGTATATAAAACAAATGGAGAAGTAATAGAACTTACTAATCCATCAAATCTTCCTGATGCATCAGAGATAGATTATATGGAAGAACCTGTGGTTAAAGCAGAGATAATGGTTACAACAGAATTTATTGGACCAATTATGGAACTATGCCAGGAGAGACGTGGCAATTATCTTGGAATGGAATATATCGAGGAAACAAGGGCATTACTTAAATATGAATTGCCATTAAATGAAATTATATATGATTTCTTTGATGCATTAAAATCAAGGTCAAGAGGTTACGCTTCATTTGACTATGAGATGAAAGGCTACGAGCGTTCAGAACTTGTTAAATTAGATATTCTTATTAACAAAGAGGAAGTCGATGCATTATCATTTATCGTACATGCGGGAACAGCATATGAGCGTGGAAGAAAAATGTGCGAAAAACTTAAAGAAGAGATACCAAGACAATTATTTGAGATACCTATTCAGGCTGCTATCGGAAGCAAGGTTATTGCGAGAGAAACAGTTAAAGCTATGAGAAAAGACGTTCTGGCTAAATGCTATGGTGGTGATATTTCAAGAAAGAAGAAGCTTCTTGAAAAACAGAAAGAGGGAAAGAAACGAATGAGACAGGTTGGAAATGTCGAGATACCACAGAAAGCATTTATGAGTGTACTTAAGTTAGACGAGTAAATAAGTGTTATGTATTAAATAATTGAATAAAATAATGTTATTGTTTATATAGAAAGAGGCAAAACAAATGTCGGCAGGAATATATATCCATATTCCGTTTTGCAAACAGAAGTGTCTCTATTGCGACTTTGTATCAGCGAAAGGTTGCGATAGAGATATGGAATTATATGAAGAAGCACTGCTTAAAGAAATTGAATCAACAGAGATAGATGAACCTGTTGATTCTGTTTTTTTTGGCGGAGGAACACCATCTGTTTATAAAGTGGAATATATAGAAGAAATTTTAAAAATTGTTTTCAGAAAATATAATATTGATAAGGATATAGCAGAAATAACTATTGAGGTTAATCCGGGAACAGTTGACTATGATAAGCTCAAAAGATACAGGGCAGCAGGAATTAACAGAATAAGTATAGGGCTACAGTCCGCTGATAATGAAGAATTAAAGCTGCTTGGAAGAATTCACACATATGAGAAATTCGTAGAAACTTATACAGAAGCAAGAAGAGCAGGTTTTAACAACATTAACATAGATTTAATGTCTGCAATTCCTTATCAGACAGTTAATTCATTTATGGAGACACTTAAGAAAGTCGTTAAACTTAATCCGGAGCACATCTCAGCATATAGTCTTATAATCGAAGAAGGTACGCCTTTTTATAATAAATATGGTGAAAACGGTGAGTTTAGCGATGCCATTCCAAGTGAAGAAACAGACAGGAAAATGTATCATATGACGAAAACGTTTCTAAAAGAAAATGGATATGAGAGATATGAGATTTCTAATTATTCGAAAAAAGGTTATGAATGTAAACATAATATTAAATATTGGAGCAGGGATAATTATTATGGCTTTGGTGTGGCAGCAGCTTCTCTTGTGAATAATTTAAGATATTCGAATATATCTGACAGGGATAAATATATAGATATTCTTTTAAGAAGAAAATTGGATAGAACTGATATAGAGAGGATAAATAATACAAATATAGATGAAATTCGTGATGAAATCTCAGAGGTTAATAAAGATGAACAGATAGAAGAATTTATGTTTCTGGGATTACGCAAAATGGAGGGAATCAGCTTAAAAGAATTCGAAAGAGTATCTGGAAAGACATTAAGAGAAGAATATGGCGAAATACCTGACAGGCTGATATCCGAGGGATTATGTGAAGTGGTTAGAATAGATGGAGATAAAGATGTAGAAGACATTCTGAAATATGTGGATAAAAATATAAGTAAAGAGATGTGTGGTGGAATAAAAGATAACGAAGAATACTTCAGGTTAACAGAGAGAGGGATTGATATAAGTAACAGTGTATTTGTGGAATTTATGAAATAGAATTAATTATGCTAAGCCTTAAAATACTAAGTCTTAAAATAATATAAAGTGCTTGTTATTTTTCTATCAGTTAAGTATAATTAAATTTAGTCGTAAAAAAGAAACGGAGGATTAAAAATGGGAGAAGTATACCATGAATATATGATAAAAAGAAAGCATACATTGATTGGAATGATGGTAAGAGTTCTGTTTATATTATTATGTGCGCTTTCAGTAGTATTATCAGCAGTTTTCGGACCGGTCGCATTTATCGTTGGTGTGGCTTTGGCATATGCTACAAGATATGTATTTCATATGACAGATATTGAATTCGAGTACCAGTATTTAAGTGGTGAATGTCAAGTTGATAAAATATGTGGTAAGATGAAGAGAAAAGGCTGTGGCAAGATTGAGATGGATAAAGTCGAGATAATCGCGCCGGAAGATTCAAAATTACTTGAGCCATATGAGAAACAGGTATATAAGCTTAGAGATTTCTCATCATTAGAGAAAAATGCCGACAGATATGTAGTATTTCAGAGAAACGATTCGACATTAATCAAAGTTATATTTGAACCAAATGAAGATATCATAAGAGAAATGAAGATGGCAGCACCAAGAAAAGTTAATATAAAAGGTGAAGAAAGACCATATTAGATATAGAGTTCTTAATGATAATTTAAGCTATATACAAGTTGTTATCAGTGAAAAAAATTAATAGCACAACTACTTGACAATACAAAGTAGCTGTGCTAAATTTATATCATACTACTTGATAATACAAAGTAGAAAGGCGATAGAACAATATGGAAGATACACAATTAATGAAAGGTATATTAGAAGGCTGTGTGCTGGCAGTTATTTCTAGCGGTGAAACATATGGCTACGAAATTTTACAGTCACTTAGCACATATGGATTTCAGAATTTAGGTGAGGGAACAATGTATCCCGTCCTTACCCGTTTAGAGAAGAAGGAATATATCTCCTGTAGGAGAGCAAAATCTCCATTAGGACCAATAAGAAAATACTACTCAATTACAGAGGAGGGAGAAGAGTATTTAAGAAATTTTAAAGAAAATTATGAAAGAATAACAAAATGTGCAAATGAAATATTAAATGTGAATGGAGAATAGTGCAAAGGAATTGTGCTGATGCACCAATTCTTTTATACGGCTATTTGTTTCGGAGCGAAAGCAAATAGCCTTTATGGCGATGAGAAATCACCTGTGAGAATTTATCATTGCCACTTTGCAACAAGTCGCTCAGAAATGAGGAATAGTATGAAACAATCATATATATTATTAGAAGATAAATTAAACAAAGAATATAAAGAAGTATTTGAAAGAATTGACATATATGGAAATACACATTTTATTGATAGTGATGTCCAAAGTGGAAAAATGATGGAATTACTTGATAGTATGTTAGAAGCACAGAATGATGGACAGAGCGTATCAGTAATCGTAGGAAATGACATAGATAAATTCTGCAAGGAATTCTATAGTGATTATACTGTCGAAAACCGTATAAGGGAAGTACCAGAAAGGCTGTTTAAATTAGCAGCGTTTCTTCTGATTGTAGAATTGATAGATTTTATCATAGGACTTACAGATGGAGAGGGAATATTAAGAAATACTGATTTGAGTCCGTATTTCATAGGAATTGCAGGAGGTATTATTGTTGATACCATAGTATTTCTTTTAATCAGACCCCTTATCGATAGATTTAAGAAGATAAAACCATTTTTCTGGAATCTGTGTATGGCTTTAATGGTCATTATTATGGTAATGTTTTTAATATTTATACCGACAGATGATAAATTTACAATGAATATAAAAAGTATTGTACCGATAGTTGTTACAACCGCATACATACTAATTTATCTGATATTCAGAATTATCATTAATTATAGAAAATATGGTACATTTAAGATTAGAACAAAGAAAAAGGAAAAAGCAGAAATAAGCTTCAGGGATGCAATAAATGAGGGGATGAACTTAGAAAATGAATTGCCAAGGGAATGGCTTAAGGGTTATAAGAAAAAGTATGATAAGGCTGTAAAGAAAGGAAAAACTCCTGTAAACGAGGCTCAGTATCTGGAGAATATTTCGAAGAAATGTGATGTAATACGAGTAACTAAACAAAATACATGTATCTTTGTTGGAATGACCGTAATTTTAATTTCAGGAATGTGGATAGCAGGACAATTTGAGTCTGTTTCAGATGGACTTATATACTCAGGACTTATGTGTGTGATTGAGGGAGGATTACTCAGATTTTTTAATAAATCAGCCAAAGAAACAGATAGAATATATAAAAATATGATTATAGAAATGCAGGAAAAAAATATTACGTTAGAAGAGTATGTTGAAAGTTTGAAATAGAGAATTTAAAATTTCAAAGATGATAGTCTAAATAATAATTATATGATTTGAAGTTTGTAAAAATGAATTGACTTAATGGAAACAACTTGCTATAATTGTGTTTAGTGGGAAAAGTGCGACTATTTTTAGCACTTTCCCAAGGTCGTATTATTGAAAGCATTTATTGCTTTTTAGTAATAAACGAAGTAAATTTTTAGGAGGAATTGACAAATGGCAAACAAATGGGTATACACCTTCAAAGAAGGTAACATGACCATGCGTAACTTACTTGGTGGTAAGGGCGCTAACCTTGCAGAAATGACAGAAATCGGGCTTCCAGTACCTCAGGGCTTCACAATCACAACAGAAGCTTGTACACAGTACTATGAAGATGGTAGAAAAATCAATGACGAAATCATGGCACAGACTATGGACGGAGTTAAGTGGATGGAAGAAGTAAACGGAAAGAAATTCGGTGATCTTCAGAACCCACTTCTTGTATCAGTTCGTTCTGGTGCAAGAGCATCTATGCCAGGTATGATGGATACAATTCTTAACCTTGGTCTTAATGACGAAGTAGTAGAAGCTATGATCAAAGGTAATGATGATCCAGCATTTGCTCGTTTCGTATATGATTCATACAGAAGATTTATTCAGATGTTCTCAGACGTTGTTATGGAAGTTGGTAAGAAATACTTCGAACAGCTTATTGATGAGATGAAGGAAAAGAAAGGTGTTAAATACGACGTAGATCTTACAGCAGATGATCTTAAAGAATTAGCACAGCAGTTCAAAGCTGAATACAAGAAACAGTTAGGTGAAGATTTCCCTTCAGATCCAGTAGAACAGTTAAAATTAGCTATCGAAGCTGTATTTAAATCATGGGATAATCCACGTGCTAACGTATACAGAAGAGATAATGATATTCCTTATTCTTGGGGTACAGCAGTTAACGTAATGCCTATGGTATTCGGTAACTTAAATAATGAATCTGGTACAGGTGTTGCATTTACTCGTGATCCTGCTACAGGTGAGAACAAACTTATGGGTGAGTTCCTTATCAATGCACAGGGTGAAGACGTAGTTGCAGGTGTTCGTACACCAATGCCTATCGCTCAGATGGAACAGGAATTCCCAGAAGCATATGCTGACTTCATCAAAGTATGTGATATCCTTGAGAATCACTACCATGATATGCAGGATATGGAATTCACAGTTGAAAATAAGAAATTATATATGTTACAGTGTAGAAATGGTAAGAGAACAGCTCCAGCTGCATTAAAGATTGCTTGTGACCTTGTTGATGAAGGACATAAGACAGAAGAAGAAGCTGTATTAATGATTGATCCACGTAACTTAGATACATTATTACATCCACAGTTTGATGCTGCTGCACTTAAGGCTGCTACACCACTTGGAAAAGGTCTTGGTGCTTCACCAGGTGCTGCTTGTGGTAAAGTTGTATTTACAGCTGCTGATGCTGAAGAATGGGCTGCAAGAGGAGAAAAAGTAGTTCTTGTTCGTCTTGAAACATCTCCAGAAGATATCACAGGTATGAAAGCTGCTCAGGGTATCTTAACAGTTCGTGGTGGTATGACATCACATGCTGCTGTTGTTGCTCGTGGTATGGGTACATGCTGTGTATCTGGTTGTGGCGACATCAATATGGATGAAGAAAATAAGAAATTCACATTAGCTGGTCAGACATTTACAGAAGGATCAGAAATCTCTATCGATGGTACAACAGGTAACATTTATGCAGGTATTATCCCAACTAAAGATGCTGAAATCGCAGGTGAGTTCGGACGTGTTATGGCTTGGGCAGATAAGTACAGAACACTTAAAGTTAGAACTAATGCAGATACACCAGCAGATGCTAAGAAAGCTCGTGAACTTGGTGCAGAAGGTATCGGTCTTTGCCGTACAGAGCATATGTTCTTCGAAGAAGACAGAATTGCAGCATTCAGAGAAATGATTTGTTCAGATACAGTAGAAGAAAGAGAAGCAGCTCTTGATAAGATTCTTCCATATCAGCAGGGAGATTTCAAGGCTCTCTATGAAGCACTTGAAGGTAACCCAGTTACAATCAGATTCCTTGATCCACCTCTTCATGAATTCGTTCCAACAGAAGAAGAAGATATCAAGAAACTTGCAGCTGCTCAGGGTAAATCAGTAGAAGACATCAAAGCTATTATCGCTTCACTTCATGAATTTAACCCAATGATGGGTCACAGAGGATGCCGTCTTGCAGTAACATATCCTGAAATTGCTAAGATGCAGACAAAAGCTGTTATCCGTGCAGCTATCGAAGTTAAACAGGCACATCCAGATTGGAATGTTAAACCTGAAATTATGATTCCACTTGTTTGTGAAGTTAAGGAATTAAAATATGTTAAGAAAGTTGTTGTTGAGACAGCAGATGCTGAGATTAAAGCAGCAGGTGTTACTCTTGAATACGAAGTAGGTACAATGATCGAAATTCCTAGAGCAGCTCTTACAGCTGATGAAATCGCTAAGGAAGCTGACTTCTTCTGCTTCGGTACAAACGATTTAACACAGATGACATTTGGATTCTCAAGAGATGATGCTGGTAAGTTCTTAGATGCTTATTATGATAAAAAGATTTTTGAAAATGATCCATTTGCTAAACTTGACCAGACAGGTGTTGGTAAGTTAATGGAAACAGCTATCAAACTTGGTAAACCAGTTAATCCAAAACTTCACGTTGGTATCTGTGGAGAACATGGTGGAGATCCTTCATCAGTTGAATTCTGCCACAAGATTGGTCTTGATTATGTATCTTGCTCACCATTCCGTGTACCAATCGCAAGATTAGCAGCAGCACAGGCAGCTATCACAAATAAATAATCAATTCCTAATTAGAAGTTAATATTTAATTAGATTATTAAACTCCAGATTATGTTCAATAAGAATGTGGTCTGGAGTTTTTTGTGAGTATAATATTCCATAAGGGAAACATTAACTATTCTATTATCTGTATAATAACACTTTATTTTTATGAAATATAGTTTATAATTTTAATATAAATGTTATGAAATGGAGACATATATACCAATGTATAATGAAAATGATAAAACTGATTTAACAGGTACAGAAAGTGAAACCACAGAAAATAATGATAATTCATCTGGTACTTATGGTGGTTCATTTAAAGACTATACCTATTCTACATATGATTATAGCAGCTTCTATGATGAGAATTATAGTAACTCTTATGATAAGACAAATAATACAACAGACAATTCAGAAAGCCAGAATTCTTATAATCCTACTGTAGATGAATTAGATGACAATAAAGTTTCAGAGACGTTGTCAGATGATTCAGATTCTATTGATGCATTTAAAATTTTCGATAATTTAAACTCAGTTGACTCTTTTGAGGCTCTTGATTGTACAAATTCTGTTAATACATTTAATAGCACATCAAATAACCTGAATAATTCTACAAATAACTCTCAGCAGACACTTCCACCAGATGAGGATGCAACTATTTATCTTGATGATTTTTGGAATGAAGCAGTGAATTATAATAATTCTCTTAGCAATTCACAAAAAAGACAAAATAAGTATAAGAGATTAAATATTCCGGGAGTGACCATTATATCTATAGGTATTCTGTCGATGGTACTTATAGCTATAGGTGCGATATGTGGCGGGAATGTGGAATATATTCTTACTGGTGTCGGTCCGGTAATGTTTGTTCTAGCACTTATGTCTGCTATTATATTGGATACTTTCACAAAATACAAAATGTCTATTTTCATAATTAACCCTGATTTTCTACAGAATGAGATTCCGTCACAAAATATTGACCTATACCTTAATCTCACAGGGAAAAAAAGTTTTAGAGCCCAGCGGTCGTATTGTTTAACTGCTCCATCAGTTAATGAAAGGCCTAAAGTATTATGTGTAAAATATGCTTTGCTTACGGTTTTAACTGTTTTTGCCATTGGAAATATAATTTCATATATTAAATATGGTCCTCAATGGTCTGATATTCTTGCATTAGATGCTGTTTTATTATTTCCGTGTATCGGAATATGTATGTTTTACATTGTTATTGAACAGCAACTACAACAGAAATCGGGTTATTATGATGAAACTGTTGATGCCGTATGTGTTGAGGTTGATTCACGTATTAGCAGAAATCGTGTCGGCAGTGGACATTCTACCAGAGTATATAGACCTATTTTATATACCAGATGTAAAAATGGACATAAATATATTTTAATGAATAACGTGTATACTAATACACATATTCCGTATATAGGAGAGGTTTATAAGCTTAAAGTTAATAGCAGGAATCCATTATGTTATGTGCAGTTAGAATCAACTTTCAGGAATGCATTTTTTTGGTTTTCAATTTTATGGATAGCTCTTAGCGGTTTAGGTTATATATTTGTACTTTTTAATGCAACATTCTAAAATTAGTATATATTTATTTCAATAGGTACTTAGATTAAAAGCCTGTATTGTCTTTAATTGACATACAGGCTTTTAATTTGTTAGGAATCTTTTTCAAAGGTTCTGTTATTTAAATCTGAAATCGTTATTAGCAAGTGAGATAGAAAGTTATGAAATAAAGAGCGAATACAACAGCAGTAAATACCAGGCTGCAAATAATGCGTACATACTTGCAAACAAAAAATATTTAGAATTATAGATATAATAAATATTTTAACGTCTATATAGACAATGACATATTACAGAACCGACACTATCGAGACAATTTATGCAGTTTGAGGAAGAGATAGCAGGCGATTACACAGCGTTATAGTTTAAAACTATAACAAACCATAGGAAATACATATTATACAAATCAGAAAATATAGTTGACAATTAGTGCTGTTCAATGTAAAATCACTAAACATAAGATATCATATAAAACATATAGGAATAGTAATAATAAACATTCCCATAGATTTATAATGATGAAATATGAAAAATGAATGAAATGGAGGTAAAGAAATGTCTGAGATTTTAATAGAGAATTTATATAAAACCTTTAAGACAAAAGGCGGAGAAGTACATGCTTTAAATGATGTAAGTCTTTCTATAGAAGCAGGAGAAATCTTTGGAATAATCGGAATGTCCGGTGCAGGAAAAAGTACACTTGTCCGATGTATGAATTATTTGGAACGTCCAACTAAAGGAACAGTTAAAGTCCAGGGACAGGAATTATCTTCTTTATCAGGCCGACAGCTTAGAAAGAAAAGAGAAAACATTGGAATGATTTTCCAACATTTTAATCTTTTAATGCAGAAAACAGTAATTGACAACATTTGTTTTCCTTTATATATACAAGGCACTTCTAAGAAAGCAGCGAGAAAAAGAGCAGAAGAACTTCTTGATATAGTAGGACTTTCAGAAAAGGCTAAAGCATATCCGGCACAGCTTTCAGGAGGACAGAAGCAGAGAGTTGCAATTGCAAGAGCATTAGCGACTAATCCGAAGATACTTCTTTGTGATGAGGCAACAAGTGCATTAGACCCACAGACAACATCTTCTATATTAGAATTGCTTAAGAAGATTAATAAAGAATTTGGAATAACAATAATAATCATTACGCATCAGATGTCAGTTGTCAGAGAGATATGTACTAAAGTGGCAATTATGAAACAGGGAGTAATCGTAGAGCAGGGCGATACGGTTGAAATATTCAATCATCCTAAGTCAGATGTTGCTAAAGAACTTCTGAGCACAGACAGTGATTGCTTATCAGATAAAGAAAGTTATGATGTGGTAGACAGCATACAGAATGGAACAAGAGTAAGAATTGTTTATTCGGAAAATTCGGCATTTGAGCCTGTAATTGCAAATATGATTCTTAAATTCAATGAACCAGTCAATATTCTAAAAGCATCAACTAAAAATGTTGGTGGTGTGGCAAAAGGTGAAATGATTCTTGAATTTCAGAAGAATTTTACAAGACTTTCAGAGATACAGGAATATCTGAAAGAACGAAATATAGAATTAGAAGTCATTGACGAAAAGTGGAAGGAGGGTGCTTAAGATGTTTACTCCGGAAGTTATAGAAATGATAAAACAAGGAATTTATGAAACACTTTATATGACATTAGTTTCTACATTCTTTGGATATCTGATTGGTTTACCAATGGGCGTGTTACTATGTGTAACAGGCAAGGATGGATTAAAACCGAATGCAGTAATATACAAAGTATTAGATATAATTGCTAACATCGTAAGAAGTATCCCGTTCTTAATTCTGTTAATATTACTGATACCATTTACAAGACTTTTATTAGGACAAAGTTATGGTTCAACAGCTACAATAGTTCCGCTTGTAGCCGCAGCTATTCCGTTTATAGCCAGAATGGTTGAATCTTCATTAAAAGAAGTAGATGCAGGTGTTATAGAAGCAGCAAGATCTATGGGTGCTTCAACATTCAGAATTATAGTAAAAGTGCTTTTAGTAGAAGCAAGAACATCTATTATTACAGGCGCAACGATAGCAATCGGTACAATACTTGGATACTCAGCTATGGCAGGAACTGTGGGTGGTGGCGGACTTGGAGATATCGCAGTAAGATATGGTTATTACAGATATCAGACAGACATTATGATTGTTACAGTAGTATTACTTGTAGTATTAGTTCAGATATTCCAGTCAATCGGAATGTTAATAGCAAATCGCCTTGATAAACGTAAATAATTAGATGATAAATACAAAGCAGAACTTTAATAAAATAAAGTCAGACATAACCTAGAAATATAATTTATTACAATTAGCAGTTTAATAGTTTATAAGACTTATTTGATAAGTCTTTATATAAAATAAATAGAGAAAGAAGAGGACAAGAATATGAGAAAGACATTTAAGAAAATTTTAGCAGTAACATTAACAGGTGTAATATTAGCAAGCTCATTAACAGGCTGCGGAAAATCTAAGAAAGATGATAAAACAATTAAAATCGCTGCATCAGCAACACCACATGCTGAAATATTAGAGAAAGCTAAACCATTATTAGAGAAGAAGGGATACAAATTAGAGATTAAAGTATTCGATGATTATGTTCAACCAAACCAGGTTGTAGAGAGTGGGGAATTTGATGCAAATTACTTCCAGCACATTCCATATTTAGAATCATTTAATAAAGAAAAAGGTACACACCTTGTAAATGCAGGCGGAATACATTATGAGCCATTTGGAATCTATCCGGGTAAGAAGAAATCTTTAGATGATATTGCAAAAGGTGATTCAATCGCAGTTCCTAATGATACGACAAATGAAGCAAGAGCATTACAGTTATTACAGGATAACGGAATTATCAAGTTAAAAGATGGTGTAGGTCTTGAAGCGACAGTTAATGATATTGTTGATAACCCATATGATGTTAAAATTGTAGAGCTTGAAGCTGCACAGGTAGCAAGAGTTGTTGATGAAACAGCATTTGTTGTGTTGAATGGTAACTATGCACTTCAGGCAGGCTTTTCAGTAGGAAAAGATTCAATTGCAAGTGAAAAAGCAGATTCAGAAGCAGCACAGACATATGTAAATATAATAGCAGTTAAAGAAGGCAATGAAAATAAAGATTCTATCAAAGCATTAGTTGAAGTATTAAAATCAGATGAAATCAAAGAATACATCAATGAAACATACGATGGAGCAGTAGTTCCATTTGAATAAAAATAGAGATTACAAACATAAATATTAAAAAACAGGGTATCAAAAGGTGTGTAGCACCTCGCACACATAAAAATATCCGGAGACAGGTCTGCCTCTGGATATTTTTATGTGTGGTAGTTTTTAGAGTGAATTTTGACACCATAATCATAGATGTGCATATCTTATTGTGCGTTGTTTTGAAGTTGAATTTTATCAGTATTTTCTTAGAAAATTTACCATTTTTTCAATAGTCGCTGTACTCTCATCTAAGAAAGGATAGAAAACACTAAAGGCATGTGTTAGTTTTGAATCTTTAGAAAAATTCAATAACTTATGTGGAACATTATATTTAGTAAGGACTTTTTCGTAATCTAATGTATAGTGTGAAAGATTGTCATTAGTACTTGTTACCAGAAAACAAGGTGGCAACGAAGTTACTATATCCTTGTGTTCTGGATTAACATATTTGGCAAAATTTCCTTTTTTATAATTCTTACCAAAGACATATTTAGGTAAGAACAAGCCTATCTGGTCAAAGCGTGTTGTATAAAACATACCACTTATAAGACCAAGAGCATTGATTTTAAGATGAGAGGGTTCTACATTTGCCACATTAGCAACGTTCTCGCAATTATCAACAGCAGTATGATATGTAAGCAGACATGCACCACCACTGTCGCCGACAGCATAAATATGTTCAGTATCGCCATTGTATAGTGCTATGTTATCGGAGATGAAATTCATTGCCAGAGTGATATCTGATAATTGTTCATAAATCATACAATCGGGGACAAGACGATATTCAACACTAAATACCAGGAAACCCATTGAACTAAGTCTTGCACAGAAGAATCTGTTAAATTCCTTATTTCCCATAATAAGTCCTCCACCATGGATATTAACAATTACAGGGAGAATGGCATTTTCCATATCTTTTGGACGAAATATATCTAATCTATGTTCTTTGAGCCCATCATTTGAATAAGAAATGTCTTTATATTCAAGTATGTTGTCCGGAAAGTTAAATTCTAAGTCTCTTTTATCAGCTTGCTTTTCGAATTTCTCACGTTGTTTATAGAAAATACTTTTAATACTCATAATTACCTCATTTCTTTTGTATGTTATTTTAATTCGGCTTTTTTGATTATTTGAGTTCATTCAATGCTTATATATAAAAAGCTCTGAATTATAGAATAAGAATACCATTTGTAATAAAAACATACAAGAACTTAAAAATAATTATGTATGTAAAAATTCATTAAAGAGAGTGATGACGACTATTTCAAATTCTTTACAACAGAGCTTGAGGATACATATAGGGATTAATACTATATAGAAGATGATAAATTTTGTACAAATCTGCCTTTGAAATGTATTGTTAAATAGTGATACAATTAACATAGTATCTATTTACAGTTGAAAGATATGATTTATGAGGAAAATTTATATATTGAAGATGATAACGGCGAATTTGATGCGATTTTCGAAAGAGATGAAGAGGGTGTATATCTATGCGATGAGTTAAGTAGTGTAGATATCCGAATAGAATATGATGATGAGGGACACGTAGAAGAAATATATAGCAAACAGCATTTAGAGGGCAGATATGGTGCGGATCCATATCTTAAGAGAATAGTAAATTGGGAGGTTAAAGAGTGGGTTTAATGCCGAAGAAGAAAAGTGATATTAAGAATTTTGAATATTCGAAGGTTAGAGAGGACTTGTTCGATATGTTAATGGAATTAGGCTCACTAGAGGATGCCAAAAGACGTGCAAAAAGAATATATGATGAATATGTATCAGCGAAAATATATGCACCATCTGCTATGGTTTCGGCTACGAGAATGTTTGAGTTAGTAGAAGAATTAGAGAAATATTTAGAGAAATAAATTTATTAGAATATATTATTGGAGTATGTAAGAAGAAAATTTCAACTCAGATTTTAAGACATATAGAAGAGCTTAAAGTTTTTCTATATGTCTTTTTTAGATAAAAAATTCCATTGTAATTTATATACAAAAACGCTCTGAGAGAATATGCACGCATTTGTATACAAAATGTCATATAGAGCTAAACAAAAGTGGCGTAGTGTATGTCTTACAATATTCTTTCTCAAAGTTGTGTAAAACACCTCAAAAATCGCGAAAAAAATAAAAAAGAGACATTTGTAACATTAAAATTATCAGGAAAATAAAATATAATATCTCAAAACAGTTCACAAAATTACATAATGTGAACTTATCGGAACGTTAAAAGTGAAGATTGGAGATGCCTATGAATAATGCTAGTTACAAGTTAAGAAAAAAAATTATAAGTGTATTGATAGTTAATATTGCAGTAGTGATGTTAATGTCAGGATGTGGAGAAAATAAGAGTAATAAAGGAGCAGGTAATAGGGGTAAAAACAGGTTTAGCAATCTGACAAAAGATTCAAATAAAGATAATAAATCTTCAGATACAGATATAGATTCGAATGACAACGACACAGATAATAGTGATAAAGATACAGATAACAATGGTACGAATAAAAAAGGTACTGATAATATGGATTCTAAAACAGATACCGAGCCTGTTAATATTGAGCAGGAATTATTGAAACAACGTGGAATCGATTTTGATAAGTCAGATTATCCTACATTTACAGGGGGAGAGGGAATCGTTGATACCAATTCTGTTTTTGGAAGTTCAGCATTCTATAAGTATACAAATTCTAATTACAATATGATTTCAGATGGCAAGATTTATGAAGTGAATCTAGAGGCGAAGCTGTCAAATGGGCAAAATTGCAGATTAGTAGGAACACTTCCGGAAGATGGCGAAATTATAAGCTGTAAATTAGAATATGATGGTCAGGGTTTAGAAGTGGAGTATAGGAATCATCATAATTATAAATTAACCTCGACTTCAGCAGCAGGTCCATTTACGACAAAACAGATAGATACAGCCCAATATCCTATGTTTGCAAAAGTATATAGGTATCAGTCAGATGGCAAAACACTTGAAGATTGTACAGAAGCCTATATGAACCTGGATAAATATTATCATGATACAACTCCTTATATTGTATTTATGAATGGAAAGATTAGTATGGTGGAACCAAAAAAAATTTTTATGATGAAAATAGTGTAGGGAGAATATATTTTGATGGAGAATGGAGAGAATTTATCGGATATGACATAGATACGTCAGCTATGGGAAATGAGACACCGATAAGATTATTTAACAGTAATATTGTCATGACGAATTGTGCGTTTTATGAAATTATATATGCCAGAAAACCTGTATTAACACCTGATAAAGATACATATAAGAATCAGGATGGTTCGTATGCACAGTATCTTCCTTGTTATGGAAGTATGCATCATATGAAATTAAGAAAGATAGAACTTCTAAGTAATTATTATGAGGATGTGAGAAATATATGTTCTGCGAGCGTAATCACGAAAGATTATAAAATACTTCCTATAGAAGAAATTATGGGAGACAGATATAGTTATGATGCATTTTTCTATGACTGGTCTATAGATGAAGCGGGTAATTATGAAAATCAAGATAATAATGTTAGTAATTATGGCAATGGAGGTGTTAATTAATGAAGAAGAGAGTTCTAGCTATAGTAATGTCTGTAATGCTTATATTGCTAGCAGGATGTGAAGATAAAGAATATCCCAAACATACATTGAGTACAGAAGAGACTAAGCATACAGTAGATAAGCAATATAATGATACTGTACAGCTTACCGAGACAGATATTCAGAAAATGAATGATAATAAGGCAGTATTTGTATATAGTGACGAGAATTATGTTACTACGTTAGTTGGCAAATACTATGATGAGAAAATAAATGACTACGAAGATGCAGTTGAATCATTAAACGGAGTGGCTTCATTAATTGGATTGTCAGCGGGTTCTGAATTCTTCTGCGTATTTGGTGAGCAGGATAGTAAAGGATATACATATTATACATTTCAACAGAAATACGGTGGACTTACATTACAATATGCAACCTTAAAAGTTATTGTTGACCCGGAGGGATATGCGGCGGGATTGTCGTGTTCATTTACACCGGATGTGGGTATTGCAGAAGAAAAGACATTTATAAGTGCAGCGCAGGCGGAAAGTATAGTTAAGAAGCAATATCCTGATATAGATTTTAAATATTATACAGACTATACGCAGAAGTCAGCAGTTACATTTAACACCAGAACAGTTGAATGTATGGTTGTATATACATCTAATCCTGAACAATCAGTTTCATTTGACATGCCATATATTGAACATTTTGTAACATATGCAGGCGAATATCTGACATCGGTTCCAACTTCCTCGATAGGTTCGGCAATAGATGATGCATACAAGACAGAGGATTATTTTAAGAATCTTCAGGCTGGTACCTATACAGGAAAGGTTAAATTATATGATGGAAGTTCCTTAGAAATCACAGTACCTACAGCATATAATTCGCAGGACGGTAAATATTATCTGGCGGATATTGACAGAAAAATTATGGTATCGGATTATGCTGCATTTAATTATGACAATGGCAGATTAGATTTCATAACATCAGATGATAACAACGGTTGGGATGATAATTATCTGATAACATATTATAACTACATTCGTGCTTATGATTATTATGCTGATATGAATATTAGGTCAATAGATGGTTTTGAAACCCCTATACTTATTACTGTAAATATGTGTAATGAGAAAGGCGAGGCTGAGAATAATGCGTGCTTTTATGGTGTGAATAATGGCTGGGCGTGTTTTGGAAGTAGTCAGGCAAACAGATATGGAGAGGCACTTGACGTAGTAGGTCATGAGTATACCCATGGAGTAACCAGAAGTTCTATGCAGGGAACTAAATATGCAAATGAAACGGGTGCAATTAACGAAGCATACAGTGATATTATGGGAAATATAATGGAAATGCGAGCAAATGCAACAACTGACGGTTCTTGGAAATTAGCCGAGAACAGTGGAGAAACACTACGTTCTATGAGTAATCCTAATCTGTATAAACAGCCTGCATATGTGGGTGATGAGTATTATGGTGCAAATGTAATTACACCACATCAATATAATGATAACGGAAGTGTGCATCAGAACAATTCATTATTATCGCATATTGCATACCGGTTATATAAAGATGGAATGAGTCTTTCAGATGAGAGTAAATTATGGTACACATCGATAGAATTAATTACACCGCTTTCAGATTATGATGATGTCTATGCGTGCTTATTATTTAGTGCCAAGATAAATGGTTTAGATAAGTATTCTGATAAAATTACTGAATTATTTGAGGCAGCAGGTCTGTTAGGTGATAGAAACAGTAATGCATATGATACAAAGAAATCAGGTTGTGGCAGACTCGAAATTAAAGTATCAGATGAACTTGCACAGGGTTGTGATTTCGTTGGAGTATATTCGGTTGCAAGTGATGGAAGTCTTACATATGAAAGTTCAGTATGTCCTGATGTAAATGGAAGAATTTCCGTATTAATTCCTGCTGGGCGATATGCATTTATATATGGACATGTGACAGAGGAGGGCGTACAGAATTACGGATATCAGAGGTCAGGCTGGGCTTCGGAAACAGATTATCTGGTTGCCGTTGAAATAGAAAATGGTAAAACAACAAATTTAGATGATGTAAGTTAGGAGGTGAAGGCATTTGAAAAAGCATAAAAAACTAATATGGATATTAATAATAATCTTCATAATTGTAGCAATAGCTACAGGTGTTACGATATTTTGCTTAGTGACATTTAATGAGAGAGATTTCGTGATTAACAGCAAGAATACCAGTAATGAGGATATAAATATTTCTGATGATACTAAAGTATATGGGAATGCTGATGATAATTATTCATTTGTATATAATGCAGAGGCTGAGTTAGTCGAAGATAATTCGAACATTTACCTGTACACAGTTGAAGAGGGCGAACCACCATATATTATGATTTATTATTCCAAGGGCAAGATAAAGCCTGAGAAATATTTTAGGGATTATAAGAAAATGGTGAAAAAGTCATATAAGAAAGCATCATTTAAGAAGATTTCACAGGTACATATTGGAGATAAGACACTTTATATGTTAAGAGCCGAGATAAAAAGTGAGGGTTCAACATATGTAATCGACAGATATATAGAGATATATAAGAATTGCAGTGTTCAATACACGATTAAGAGTAACCATACAGGAAGTGAGGACGAAGTCTTAGCTGGCATCATAAAGAGCTTCTGTTTCGACAGCAAAGCATATTCTAACCGAAATAATAGTGGTAATAATGATAGCAATAATACATCAGATACCCTAGAATATAAAGATTTCAGTTCCATTTCTAATGATAAAATAGGTATCTCAATGTCTGTACCTGCGGACTTGCAAATGCAGGAGATACCAATAGGTCTATACGGCCAGAGCGACAATATTATTCTGTTTGCTTCATATCAGAACAGCGATGCTACGGGGGCTGCCATATATGATGCAGATGATTTTGTAAACAGGATAGCAGAAGTAGATGGACTGCTGCAAAGCCAATTAGGTGTAGACAAAGTCACAATAAATAATGGTTCAGAAGAACAACTTGGCAATTATCTGGCTTATGGATTCCCTATACAGATTGAAACTGATGGATTTAAGGGAAGTGGAAAACTATATCTGATAAATGGTTCAAAGAATAGTTCAAATGCAGGCTGTTATATTTTATATTATGCAGTTTCTAATGAAGATAAATATACAAAGGCAGCCGAGCAATGCATAAGCAGTTTCAGTATAGACAGTGAGCCACAGGATATGCCGTCATATCAGAAATATTCAGATACAACTAATAAGATATCATTCTTATATATAACAGGAATCACAGATAAAAAACCTGAGGATATGGGTGGCATTATTCGATTGGAATTGTCAGATGATTCATTTATTATGGTGGAAATAACTAATACCAGTACTGAGAGTGTTAATTCAGCCGATGATTATATGCAGCAGTTCGTAAAACTTCTGAAAGAAGACAATTCTGATATCAAGTATACAGTCAGCGAGATATCCAGGGCTGACAGTGGCAGGTATGATTTTAAAACAGTCGATATCTCATATAATTATGAAGGCAAGGACAGAGTTCTTTCATTAAGTTGTGCAGATGGTTCTAACGGAGTTATATATAGAATCTATTATTCTGGAATAACTGATGAAGCAGAGAAACTTAAAACATTATATAGTGATATTCTATGGTCGTTTAGAGCTGGCTAAGAAGAATGGAGGTCAATATGAGGAAAACAGGAAAGAAGTTAGCATTAATACTTACAATGGCAATAACATTAACATTATTTACATCATGCGGTGGTAAGAAAAGTGATGTCGGAGGATTAGGAGACGATAATAAGGTAAATAATATATTTAATCAGGGTAAAAATAAAGATACGGATAATAATTCAAATGGTGGTTATGACAATAATGATGATAGCAATGATGATAATAATGATAAAGATAGTGATGATAGTGGTCAGAATGACAAATCAAATGATAAGAAGAGTAATAAAAAGGGCAGCAGTAAGAATAATAAAAGCACATTACAACTTGAGACTTATAAAGGAGATGGCTTTTCAATATTAGTACCAAAGGGCTGGAATATAATGACAGGTGGAGATGGTGTATATTTCTGGTATAACATTTACAATCCACAGGACGAGAGTATGATGGTATTCCAATATGGTAAATTAGAGCCTTTTCTCAAATCATATGAGGCAAAAGCATCATGGCAGAAGTGGGCACCAATAACAGGGACAGGAGACGAGACATTTGCTCATGCGCCGGTATGTCTTGAAAAAACTGCAAAAGGAATATTAGATTGCTGGAGTGAATGTATTGAATTTCAACAGTATATAGGTCAGAATCCTACATTTATAAGTCTTAATAATCTTTCCATAAAGAGTTGTGATGCATATCAGGGAAAATTAGCTTCGTTAGGGCTTCCTGAAAGTATAGCGATTGCATCATGCAGTACAGCTACAGGAAAAAAAGCAGTAATTACACTTTCAACAGCGATATTTGATCCGGGATATATGGACTTTTTTATGGAAGGAATAGACACTTATTATACATCAGCTTATAACACAACAGGAATTTTACTTCCTGAAAATTGCGATGAGGCCTATGCAAAAGCATTAGCACAGTGTGCGGCCAGTCTTGAATTCGACGAGGAATTTGTCGCAAGAGCAAATAGACAGAGCGATGCAGTTTTATCAGATGTGCAGCAGCGCTCAGCAGAGAATGAGGCATTAATGGATGAATTTATGAGAAAATGGGGATATTAAGGGGAGAATCATAGTTGTGTGAAAATTATGGTGTAATTAAAGGGAAGAATCGTAGTTGTGTGAAAAATAGGGTGTAATTAAAGACAGTCAGGCGCAATCGTCTGGCTGTTTTTGATATTTATTACCAGGAAATTTCGTTGAAATTGTCCTGGTAAGTAAAAAACGCTCCGCGAGGATCGCACTGTGGCGGAGCAGAAAATGTTGCTATAGCAACCCGCCGCAGGCGGAGCATGTCGCAAGCGACATTCTTTATTCTTAAAAAATGTTGGATAAGCAACAGAGAGTTATCATAATCTGGGTATAATAAATGTATAAGACATTTATTGAAAAGGAGATTAACTACTATGAATGGAAATAAAGAAACTAATACTAATGTAAGAAATAATACAAAAACTAATATAAAAAATATTATAGAAAATAATACAGAAAACCGTACAGAACTATTAAAAAAATATCTTAAAAGATTAGGAGAGGGTGAGAGTTTAGAAAGTGTCAGAAGTGATTTTGTGAAGAAATTCAGTGAAGTTGATGCATCTGAGATTATGAAAGCAGAACAGGAGTTATTAAGCGAGGGAACACCACTTACTGAAGTACAGAAACTTTGTGATATACATGCAGCATTATTTCATGGTGCAACAATTGAAGAAAAGATAGCCAATGCCGAAAAAGCTGTCAGAGAATCAGTTGAAGCAGAAGAAAATCAGAGAGAAAAACAGATAAAAAAACAAGAAAAAATGCAGGAAGAACAAGAGAAAGCTGAGTCAAAAACGGTTATGTCTGGAAGTGTGGATTATTCTGACAAACATACAAAAGCATTAAGACTTGAGAAAATTATCGGTCATCCGCTTTATACATTTACAAAGGAAAATGAAGCACTGACTGAGTTGCTCAATAGATATAATGAAACAAAAGATATAAATGTACTTGCAGTAATTCGAGATGTATCAATACATTATGCTAAAAAAGGTGATTTGATTTATCCACAGTTAAATGTAAGACATGGGATATCTGGTCCGTCTGATGTAATGTGGACGGTTGATGATGAAATCAGAGATGAATTTGCAAGCCTTATGAAAGAAGATAATCATAATGAAAAATGGAATCAGCGATTAGAGGCGGTATTAAAACGTATAGAAGATATGATTTATAAGGAGCAGAATATTCTTTTCCCTAATTGTGCTGTAAACTTCACAGAAGATGAATGGATTGGAATATATCACGATTCTAAGGACTATGCAGTATGTTTTGGTGTGGAAAATGAAATATGGGATAAAGCAGAGAATAAATCAACCAAAGCAGCTAATAAAAGTGAATATTCTAAAGAAGAAATAGTTATGCCGGGAGGTCATATGACAATTGAACAGCTTACGGCATTACTTAACACAATTCCACTTGAAATCAGCTTTATTGATGACAATAATATTAACAGATTTTTTAATGAGGGACCAAAAGTATTTAAACGTCCGGGCATGGCAATTGACAGGGAAGTGTTCTCATGCCATCCACCTAAAATCGAGCCAATGGTACGTGCAATTATTGAAGATTTTAGAAATAACAAAAGAGACAGTGTTCAGGTGTGGACGGAAAAAGGCGGTCGTTCAATGTTAGTCACTTATATGGCAGTAAGAGATAAAGAGGAAAATTATATTGGAACGGTTGAACTTGTGCAGGATATGGAATTTGCAAAAGAGCATTTTAAAAAGTAGTATTTTAGCAAAATGATTAGGGGTGAGACAATAGAATTTCAAATCAGAACAGGAATCAAAAAAGTAATATTTAAGGAATAATCATGGTGTCAAAATCTTCATTGAATTAAACATATATTGTATGTGGCTATTCAATGACAGGTTTTGGCACCTTATTAATTAAACATTGAAAAAAAGGGGATGAAATGATATTATGAATTTAATAGTATGATGATTGAATGGAATCTGGATGGATAAAAATGGTGAATTATTATAATTAAAAGAAGGTGAAACATTATGCAATTACCATATTCTGAAGAACTGAATATAGAATATCTGGGACGTTTGTTTGATAATACTACTGAGTGCTACAAGTTCTTTTGGTTTAAGGCAATTGTCACAAAAGTAACTGCGGGAAAATACGAACTCACATATGAGGAGTTAGTAGACGAGATGATAGCAGATGCGTATTTTATGGTAACGGAATATCATCTTAATCTTGGACCTAAAGATGCACTAGAGGGCATAGTGAATTTAATTAAGATAAAGAATCCTGCTTTTAAATCATGCGAGAAGCAGTCAGTTATTATAGATTTCCTTAAAAATACACAGGATAAAGAGATTATTAGCAAAAAACGTGCATTGACATATAATGTTCCATATCGTTTGCAATCGCCATTTATGGAAAATGTGAAAGGCAAAGAATGGAATGTTGGTGAAAGCAGACTTATTGCCAAAATTAATCAGGAGAATCGTTTGATTTATTATTTTGAAGCATTGAATGGTCTTAGCACAAAGATAATTGTTCAAAGTGACTGGGCGCAGTATATCATAAAAAATCAGGAGATTATTAAAGGCTGGCTTGAATATAAAATGATTATGTATATTCAGAAACGTAATCCAAGCGTGCCGGGAATTGCAGATAAGCTGTATCCACCGTATGAACGTAACCTTGAAAGAGTGAAGAAATATTGGAGATTGATATTATCATTAGAGCCTGTCTATGAAATATATGGTGACAATATTTTAACGGAAAATGACTTATCGATTGACCATTTTGTTCCATGGTCTTACGTGGCACATGATGAAATGTGGAATCTAAACCCGACTACGAAAAGTATAAACAGTTCTAAGAGCAACAATTTACCAGACTGGAATACATATTTTGAGAAGCTTGTCAGACAGGAATATCAGTCCTACCAAATGCTATGGAAATATGATGCGGTTCATAAAGAGTTTGATAAATGTGCGAAAGAACATATCAATAATGATGACATTCGTTACCGAATTTATCGAAAAGGTCTTGAATTTACTGAATTTGCGGGAGAATTAGAATCAATCATTTTACCGGTATATCAATCTGCAAAGAATTGCGGTTTTACTAACTGGAAATATCAGAATGTAAGGTAATACGGAGTGGTAAAATATGAAGGAAAACCTTGTAGCATAAATGACTATGATACAGAGCTACAAGACGGAAAATTGATAGTGGGGATTAGTCATCAACACGTTTTGTACTATAACGCATAATACAATTAGCATCTGTCAAAGTCATCTTAAAAATGACCTTGATAGATGCTAATATTTTTGTTAACAGTATAAAAACAATATAAATTTAGATGCTTCTAAGAATAATTCCGAGAGAAACTATCTGATTGTTAGATACGAATATCAATATTTTGTCCAACCATTGGATTAACTGATTTCTCTAACATTTCAATCATAGCTGCACCCGTCTCATCAGTAGCTTCTAAAGATTTACTTAACAGTGCCATTCCGATATCTGTGTTAACATTTGCACTAGACAAGGTAATTGAAGCAAGTGATAATCCTTGAATATCCATATAGCTACCTCCTTTTGATAAACGTGTTTATTTATGTAAATTATAACGTAAGGTGGCTGGGGATGTCAATAAGAAGTGGAGAAAAATGTGGAAGAACAAAATGTGAAAGAATGTGGAGAATTGCGAAAAAATGATGTAGAAGATGTGAAATAAATGACAAGATATTCTGTTAGATATAATAAAAAAATTATAGCGTAAATATAATTTTAAGTTACTTGAATCTATCAAACATACTATGATAAAATATATATAAATTAATAATTTCAAGGATTGTTCTAAATGTTGATTCGCTAGATAAAATATATACTCTAATGAAAAGAGAGCCAAGAAAGTTAGCAATTCAATTTGAGAAATATAGAAATAAATTATTATACGTTTTAAAAACATATGGTAATTATAATGACAGTAGAAAACCTGGCAAGTTATAATCGAATATATGAAAAAGATTATTTTGTTATATATTTAGCAGGATATCATAACATAGCCAAACAGTCTCTGATAAAACTTATTGCATCTCAAAATGATGTAAAAGAGTGGTATCATTTTGGCGATATCGATCCGGATGGATGGGGTTGGATGACAAAATGTATATAGTGGCGATGGTGTGATGATTATGAAAAGGTAATGGAACAAGCGGATAAATTACATAAAGAAATATATGAAGGAGATTGTAGTATGAATACATATGTGATGTCTGATATCCATGGATGTTATGATGAATTTCAGCAGATGCTTGAAAAGATTCATTTTAGCGACAGAGATTTGCTGATTTGTGCTGGAGATTATATTGACCGGGGTGCAAAGAATTATGAAATGATGAGTTGGATCAGCAATGCACCTAAGAATGTGATTTTTGTAAGAGGAAATCACGATGAAGAGTTCCTGACAAACATTCACATAATGAAATATGTATGTGATGAGGCAGAACTGGATGAGAATAGTATTGAAGATTCTATAACCCTGTATAAAGCAGTTCAAAAATTCGCCGAGCAGAATAATAATATATTTTTTGATTATTATGGAACAATCGGGAAGCTTATTAATGAGGAATTGGTTTCATTTGCATTACTTTGTGACTGGGCGAAAATAGTTGAAAGAATGCCGTACTTCTATAAAATAGATATAAATAAGAGAACTTGTATCGTTGTTCATGCAGGATATATTGAAAGCCTTGACCATGTTGATACAGAGGAATCTTACGAAAGTGTCGAGGATTTTTATTTACATGCCAGAGATGATGCATATATGTGTGGTGGAGTTGAGCATGGAATGATTATTGCCGGACATACACCAACAATAAAGTACGAGGAATTTCCTTATAACAATGGCAGTGTTTATCGAATGTATGATGAAAGTATGGTCCATATGTCAGATATAATTGTGGACATTTCTTGAAACCGGACGAAATCTGAGAGAAGGAGGTAAGTTATGTTGGAGATAATATTATATGCTATAGGATTTTTTATATTTACTATTTTCCTTCAGTGGTTGTTACATAAGGTCAGAAAAAACCACAATCAGGGGAACTCTGCAATATGGGTAGGTAGTGGAGCAATTATTGTTATTTGTGTAATGGGATTGATGACTAAGAATGTTGATTATTTCGCAGCATTGCTTGGCTTTATTGTGGGGGATGAAGTTGGTAAACAAGCAGGCTGGCAATAGAAATCCAGTAAATTGGGGAAGGTGGTAGAGAGCAGAAAGACTGCAGAAGAAATTGAAAGAGATAACATTGACAAATATAAGAAAAGCCTTTAACCTAAAAAGAGAAGTGATTATGGATATTGTGAAATCTAAGCCGATATTTGTTATGAATATTAAGAGAAACAAATTAATGTAAGGAGCAAAGAAATTGATACAGAATAGAACGAATAAACCTATTTATTTAACAATGCAGAATATTAATGAGATATCGGAATATGATATTATAGCTTGGACTTTTGCTCAGCCTGGAGCAATGGGGTGCCCGGGTGAGATTACGATTATAACAATTCATGGGAACGCTATGTGGCTATATAAATTCAGTTATATACAGAATGAAAACCTAGAGGTAGAAGTAGGGAGAAGATTTCCGAATACAATAACAAAAGAACCTAAAGAGATGAAACACATAGGTATGGGTATGGGAAATGGTTTATATCTAAAAAAAATGCTTGTTTCAGAATTTGAAAGAAGACTAAAAGAATCTGGAAAGCACATATATTCAAGTCATGTTAGGTTAATCTATGAAACTGTTTCAAGTATGAATTATAAAAGTCAAAGCAAAAGTAATGTCAAGGCGAAGAAAATGTATTTAATCAAGACGATAAAAGGCGATATTACGAAAATAACAGATGTACAGGCAATCGTGAATGCTGCAAATAATTCGCTTCTTGGTGGAGGCGGTGTAGATGGTGCGATTCACAGAGCAGCAGGACCGGAACTTTTGGCAGAGTGTAGGACACTTCATGGATGTGAAACAGGAGGAGCAAAAATTACAAAGGCATATAATCTGCCATGTAAGTATGTGATTCATACTGTGGGACCGATATGGAAAGGTGGCAAGAATAAAGAAGAGGAACTTCTTGCTAACTGTTATTTTAACTCATTGAAGCTGGCAATGGATAATGGAATCAGGTCTATTGCATTTCCTTCTATATCAACGGGAGCATATAGTTTTCCAGTTGAACAGGCAGCAAAAATTGCAGTACATACAGTAAACAGATTCTTACAGGATAATCAGGATTGCTTTGAACTGGTGGAGTGGGTACTATTTGATACTCATACTGAATCGGTGTATGAAGCCGAGGTTAATAAGATATATGAGGAGAATGAGTAGTATTAAAAAAATATTATGATTGAAATAGCTCTGATAACAAAGAGGAATGAATGATAGATATAGAAAAAATAGCAATGACATTTGGAATAAGTTTCAAGACTGTAAAATGTCATATTAAAGATATAGATGATATTTAGGATGCAATATGATAGAATAGTTACAATAAAAAAGCAGGAATATGAAAATATGGAATTAAGACTATTACGCTATTTTCTGACAGTAGCAAAAGAACAGAGCTTTACAAAAGCAGCAGAACAATTGTATATTACACAACCAACGCTTTCAAGACAAATGGCGGCATTTGAAGAGAAGCTTGGAGTAACATTATTTATTCGAAGTGGGAAGAAGGTTTCGCTTACTGATGAGGGGATTCTATTAAAAAGGCGAGCACTGGAGATTCTTAATCTTGAGGAAAGGACGATTGAGGAACTGAAAGGGAAAGAAGAGGTTGTAGAGGGTACGATAACCATTGGATGCGGTGAATTTGCGGCAGTGGAGATATTGGCGAAGATATGTAAAACATATAAAGAAAAGTATCCGCTGGTACAGATTGTATTGCATACCGCAACAGCAGATGCAGTGTATGAGATGATTAACAAAGGACTTGTAGACATTGCATTATTCCTGGAGCCAGTGGACACCGAAGGGCTGGATTATATCCGGATTACGGATTGTGATCACTGGTGTGTTGGAATGCGACCGGATGATCCACTGGCCGAAAAGGAGTTTATAAAAAAAGAAGATCTCATTGGAAAACCATTGATTCTACCAGAAAGAGTGAATGTTCAAAGTGAACTTGCCAATTGGTTTGGAAAAGACTTTTCGAAACTGAAGATTGCTTTTACAAGTAATCTTGGAACGAATGCAGGAGTCATGGCGGCAAATGGACTGGGATATCCGGTATCCATCGAAGGTGCTGCAAAATATTGGCGAGAGGAGATTCTTGTACAGAGAAGAATCTTTCCTGAAATCACGACAAGTACTGTGATTGCCTGGAGGCGAAATATTCCATATTCTCTGGCAGTCAGTAAAATGATAGAAGAAATAAATGCTTTTCAGGCATAGAATGGAATTCAATATAAGCATTAGACATAATAAAATTATCAGGTATAAAATAGATGTATAAGAGAAAATCAAATCTTATACATCTATTTTTATGCGAGAAATTTGCGAAGAAAGGAGCTTTTATTATGAGTAAAAAATTAGTGGCATTTTTCAGTGCAAGCGGAACAACAAAAAAGGTAGCAGAGATGGTTGCAGAGGAAGCAAAAGCAGATTTATTTGAGATTGAGCCGAAAGTTCCATATACAAAGGCTGATCTTGACTGGATGAATAAAAAATCCAGAAGCAGTGTGGAAATGAGTGATAAGAAATACAGACCAGAGATTATGAATAAAGAGATGGATATGAGTTCTTATGACGAGATCCTTCTAGGATTTCCTATCTGGTGGTATGTGGCTCCGACAATTATAAATACATTTTTGGAAGCCTATGAGTTCAGTGGTAAAAAAATCGTGCTTTTTGCAACATCCGGAGGAAGTGGATTCGGGAACACTGTGAAAGAATTGCAGCTATCTGCACCAGACGCAGTTATAACAGAAGGCAGAATGCTAAATCGTGGAACAAAACAGGAAATCAGTGAATGGATAAACTCTTTATAAACAACAGTGTTATGGAGGTATACAGAATATGAAAAAAATAGTACAGACAGCAGGACGAAATGCACTTGGTAAATTTGCACCGGAGTTTGCACATTTTAATGATGATGTGCTTTTCGGTGAAAACTGGAACAACCAGGATATTGGTGTGAAGACAAGAAGTATCATTACAGTGGTTGCTCTGATGGCTTCCGGAATTACGGATTCTTCTTTAAAATATCATCTTCAAAATGCAAAAAAATATGGTGTGACACAAAAAGAGATTGCAGCAGTAATCACACATGTCGCATTCTATGCAGGATGGCCAAAAGCATGGGCTGTATTCAATCTTGCAAAAGAAGTGTGGGAGGAAGGTGAAGGAGATTTACCATACGAGGAGGAAGCAATGCGGGCGCATGCAAAAGAGATGGTATTACCAATTGGTGCACCAAATGATGGCTTTGCACAGTATTTTTCTGGCAGAAGTTTTCTTGCACCGATATCAACTTCTCAGGTTGGAATTTTCAATGTGACATTTGAACCTGGATGTAGAAATAACTGGCACATCCATCATGCAAAAAGAGGAGGTGGACAGATTCTGGTGTGTATTGCCGGAAGAGGATATTATCAGGAAGAAGGCAAAGACGTTGTAGAAATGAAGCCGGGTGACTGCATCAATATTCAGGCAGAAGTAAAGCACTGGCATGGTGCTGCACCGAATGAATGGTTTTCTCATCTGGCAATAGAGGTTCCGGGTGAAAATGTTTCTAATGAATGGCTTGAACCAGTAAGTGATGAAGAATATGTGACGGCTTGCAAAACTCCTGAAGATGAAAATAAAAATTTCTAAATATACAAAATCCTTAGTAGTAACATTTTTATAATCCACTTTTATGGGGGTAGTAGAGGGCACCATGTAGCAATGCAGGTGTCTTTTTTAGTATAACGTCAGTTGCATTGTTCCGCTATTTTGGTAAATATTGTTCCGATATTATTGATATTATTCCGTTAAAGAGGTATACTATATCTTAGATTGGAGGGATAATCTATGTTTATGACAGTAAAACAGGCTTCTGAAAAATGGGGCATTTCTGATAGAAGAATCAGAGTTCTTTGCTCTGAGGGAAAAATTCCGGGTGCGTACCAGGAAGGACGTGGCTGGAAAATTCCAGTGGATGCAAAGAAACCTGCTGATGGTCGTTATAAGTCAAAGGAGAGTCTGTTGGCACAAATTGACCGCAAGAAGGTAGAACTGGATAGCAGAAGACCATTAACCGCGGGCGAGGTTGCAAGGCTCAACGAAGAATTTATCATAGAGTACACATACAACTCCAATGCCATCGAAGGAAATACACTTACACTGCGAGAAACGGATTTAGTTCTTCGTGGTCTTACGATTGACCAGAAACCGTTGAAAGACCATATGGAGGCAGTCGGTCATAAAGAAGCATTTGATTTCGTGAGTGAACTGGTAAAAGATAATGTTCCGATTAGTGAGAGCATCATCAAACAGATTCACTATCTTGTTCTTGCGGATAAGAAGGAAGACCGTGGCGTTTATCGCAGAGTTCCGGTTCATATTATGGGCGCACAGCATGAACCCGTGCAGCCGTATCTTATTGAACCAAAAATGGAACAGTTGCTATATGATTTTGCTGCAAGCACAGAGCATATCGTGACAAAACTGGCTCGTTTTCACATCGAGTTTGAAGGCATCCATCCTTTCATCGATGGTAATGGCAGAACCGGAAGACTGCTTGTAAATCTTGAGTTGATGAAAGCCGGATTCCCGCCTATAGATATTAAGTTTACAGACAGAATTACCTATTATAATGCATTTGATGAATATCATGTAAAGCACAATCTTTCGGCAATGGAAAATCTGTTTGCAGGATACATCAATGCCAGATTGGATATGTATTTAGATATGTTGTAGGATTAATCGACCTGCTTTTGAATATGGAGGTCGCCTATGCCTTTTGAAATAGTACGAAATGATATTGTAAATATGCAAGTGGATGCGGTGGTAAACATTTTTTAAGGTATTAGACATAATAAAATTATCAGGTATAAAATAGATGTATAAGAGAAAATCAAATATTGCCAGCAAAGATGTATCAGTTCATTTAGTTATGAAGGATATTACAGATAAAGTAGTATTGGAAAGCAACATAGCATTAGAAGAAAAAGATGGTAAGCTTATTGGTTTTATCTCAGAAGATGTAACAGAAGTAAAAGCTTGGAATAATCACAGTCCTTACCTTTATAAAATAGTTCTTGAAGTAAGAAGTGCAGATGGAGAAATATTAGAAGTTGTTCCATATAGCGTTGGCTTTAGAAGAATAGAGATTATTGATAAGGTTATATACTTAAATGGAAAAAGACTTGTAATAGTTGGTGTAAACAGACATGAATGGAATCCAAAGACAGGAAGAAATATTAGTATAGAAGATATGGTTTCAGATATTTCTTGTATAAAGAGAAATAATATCAATTCAGTAAGAACATGTCATTATCCTGACCAGATTCCTTGGTACTATATGTGTGATGAGGCTGGAATATATGTAATGGCAGAGACTAACTTAGAAAGTCATGGTTCATGGCAGAAGTTAGGAGCTATTGAGCCATCTTGGAATGTACCGGGTTCTGTACCACAGTGGAGAGAAGTGGTAGTTGACCGAGCAAGAAGTAATTATGAAACATTCAAGAATCACACATCAATTATTTTCTGGTCACTAGGAAATGAGTCTTATGGTGGAGATGATATTGAAGCTATGAATACTTATTTCAAAGAGCAGAATGATGGAAGATTAGTACATTATGAAGGCTCATACTACACAAGAGAATACGAAGATACAATATCAGATGTGGAAAGCCGTATGTATGCTAAGCCATATGAAATTGAAGAATATTTAAGTAACAATCCAAAGAAACCATATATTTTATGTGAGTTTATGCATGATATGGGTAATTCAATGGGTGGACTTGATTCGTATATGAATCTTATTGATAAGTACGAGATGTATCAGGGTGGATATATATGGGATTTTATCGACCAGGCATTTTTAGTAAAAGATGAAGTTACAGGAAGAGAAGTATTAAGATATGGTGGAGATTTCGATGATAAGCCATCTGATTATGAGTTCTCAGCTGACGGAATCGTTTTTGCTGACCGTAGAGAAAAACCAGCAATGCAGGAAGTGAGGTATTTTTATGGATTGTACAAATAAGAAAGAAATTAGAGTTGTATATGGAGATTACACACTTGGAGTACACGGAGAAGGATATGATTATATATTCTCCTATGCACAGGGTGGTTTGGAGTCAATTGTAAAAAATGGTTATGAATGGTTATATCGTTGCCCAAAGCCTACATTTTGGAGAGCTTTAACTGATAATGACAGAGGAAGTAAGTTCCATATTAAGAGTGGTAATTGGATTGCTGCAGATACATTTATAGACTGTATTGATATTGAAGTAATTACAGATGGCGAATCACAGGGAAAGTCGATTGCACCTGATAATAACAAATATGGTTCAGATGTATATGCAAGTGAGGTAAGTGTGAAATTCACTTATCAGACAATCATTAATCCGACTACAACAGTAATTGTCACATATACAGTTAATAATAAAGGAAACATTACAGTGAATGTGCATTATGTTGGCGTGAAGGGACTTCCGGAATTGCCAGTGTTCGGCTTAAGATTTATAATGCCAACTTTAGCAGATAAGTATATATACAATGGATTATCCGGTGAAACATATCCAGACAGAAAAAAAGGTGCAACAAAGGGCATATATGAAGTTGATGATTTAAGCCTTACACCATACATTGTTCCACAGGAATGTGGCGTTAGAATGGATGTAGATTGGGTAGAAATCGTTAGACATACAAGTCTTAACAATGCGAGAAAGGATATTTCACCACAGGTATTAAGACTTGAAAAAACAGATAAAGAAATAGCATTTTCTTGTTTACCATATACAGCATTAGAAATAGAAAACGCAACACATCATGAAGAACTTCCACCTGCTAGAAGAACAGTGTTATGTGTATACGGAGCTGTTAGAGGTGTTGGTGGTATTGATACATGGGGAAGTGATGTAGAAGAGGCTTACCATATCGATGCAGGAAAAGATATAACATATTCATTTAAGATATGTTAAGCAGATGTAACTGATTATGAAGTTATAGAAAAGAGGTTTTTATAATGAATACACAAACATTGATTGAAAAACTGCAAAATGGTGAGTTGGATGATAGATTGCTAGATATTTATGTAGATAATAAGCTTATGGATTATCAAAGAAATAGATATATAGTAGCAATTAAAAAATTCGAAGACTTATACGATGCGGGAGAAGTAGTATTATTTAGTGCACCGGGTAGAAGCGAAGTTGGTGGAAATCATACTGACCATCAGCATGGCAAGGTGTTAGCTGCATCTATTAACCTTGACAGCCTTGGAGTTGTAAGAGCTACAGATGACAATACAATTCGACTTGTTTCAGACAACTATGATGAGATAGTAATATCTCTTGATGATATTCTATTAAAGGAAGAAGAAAAAGAAACAACTACAGCATTGATTAAAGGTGTTGTTTCAGGATTCTTAAATAGAAAGTTTCAAGTTGGTGGTTTTAAAGCATATGTTACAAGTGATGTATTGATAGGAGCTGGATTATCTTCATCAGCTGCTTTTGAAACATTAATTGGCACTATTTTATCTGGATTGTATAACAATATGAGCGTATCAGCAATTGATATTGCTATTATAGGTCAGTATGCAGAAAATATTTATTTTGGAAAGCCTTGTGGACTTATGGACCAGATGGCATGCTCAGTGGGAAATCTTGTATATATTGACTTTGAAAACACAAGCAAGCCGGTTGTAGAAAAAGTTGAGTTTGATATGGAAAAGTATGGTTACAGCTTATGTATTACTGATACCAAGGGTTCACATGCTGATTTGACAGATGAGTATGCTGCAGTACTAAAAGAAATGAAGCAGGTTGCAAAACACTTTGGTAAAGAAGTATTAAGAGGAATCACAGCACAGGACATTATCAGAGAAATTCAAGCGTTACGTTCAGAATTTGGCGACAGAAGTGTACTTAGAGCGTTACATTTTGTAAGTGAGAATGACAGAGTAACTTGTGAAGTTGAAGCTTTAAAAACTGGAGATTTTGTAGGATTTTTAAATTTAGTAAAGGCATCAGGAGATTCTTCTTATAAGTATTTACAGAATGTATATTCAAACAGTGATGTAAACAACCAGAATATATCTGTGGCATTGGCAACAAGCGATGTTGTGTTACAGAATAATGGTGTAAGCAGAGTACATGGTGGTGGCTTTGCAGGAACTATACAGGCATTCGTTAAAAATGAATATGTAGATGAATATAAAAAGAATATGAATTTAGTATTTGGAAAAGGAGCTTGTAGCGACTTAAAAATTAGAAAATATGGTGGCATACAGGTAGTTTAGGAAAGCAGGTGTTTATATTATGAGAATATTAGTATTAGGTGGAGCTGGATATATTGGTTCCCATACAGTATATGAACTTATTGATGCAGGTCATGAGGTTATCGTGATTGATAATTTATTAACAGGATTTAAGGAAGCTGTTCATCCACAGGCAAAGTTCTATGAGGGTGACATCAGAGATAAGGCTTTTTTAGATGATGTATTTAGCAAAGAAAAGATTGATGGAATTATTCATTTTGCAGCAAGCTCACAGGTTGGAGAAAGTATGGTTGACCCATTGAAGTACTATAATAACAATTTGTGCGGTACAGAAGTATTACTAGAGAGTATGGTACAGCATGGAATTGATAAAATCGTATTTTCATCAACAGCAGCAACTTATGGAGAACCGGAAAGGATTCCAATTATGGAATCAGACAGAACAGAGCCAACGAACTGTTATGGTGAGACAAAGTTATCTATGGAAAAGATGTTTAAATGGACATCTAAAGCACATGATTTAAGATATGTATCACTCAGATATTTTAACGCATGTGGAGCACATCCAAATGGACTTATTGGTGAAGCACATAATCCGGAAACACATTTGATTCCATTGATTTTACAGGTTCCTAACGGTAAGAGAGAATTTATTTCTGTATACGGAAATGATTATGATACAAAGGATGGAACATGTGTAAGAGATTATATTCATGTAAACGATTTAGCACAGGCACATATTCTTGCTATGGAATATCTTGCTAAAGGTGGAGAAAGCGATGTGTTTAACTTAGGTAATGGTGTAGGCTTCACTGTTAAAGAAGTAATTGAAACAGCAAGAGAAGTAACAAAGCATCCAATTCCAGCAAAGGAAGAACAAAGAAGAGCAGGAGACCCATCGGTACTTATTGCTTCAAGCGATAAAGCAAAGAACATACTTGGTTGGAAACCACAATTTGCAGATTTAAGTGTAATCATTAAGACTGCGTGGGAATGGCATGTAAATCATCCAAACGGATACTAGGATAAATGGAAGGAGGTTTTTGATATGAACAAATTGATTTCTGAATTGGTCAAATATGGAATCCAAAGAGGGTTAATTGATGCAGAGGACAAGGTCTTTGTAATCAACCGACTTCTAGAATTGTTTGGATTAAATAGCTTTGAATGGTCAGATGAGGAAGTAAGAGAAATTCATTGTATATTGTCAGATATGACAGATTATGCAGTGGAAAACGGAATCATTGAGGAAGATACAATTACAAACAGAGATTTATTTGATACAAAGGTGATGGGAATTATAACACCAATGCCATCAAGCGTAAGAAGTAAGTTTAGGGAATTATATGAAAAGTCTCCAAAGCTTGCAACAGATTTTTATTACAGATTTAGCCAGGACACTAATTATATCCGTGTTGACAGAATTGTAAGAGATGAAAAATGGAAAGCAGATACAGAATATGGCGAGATAGATATTACAATTAATTTATCAAAGCCAGAGAAAGACCCAAGAGATATTGCAAAGGCAGCAAGCCAGAGTAAGAGTGAATATCCTAAGTGTTTATTATGCAAAGAAAATGAGGGATATGCAGGAACATTATCTCATCCAGCTCGTCAGAACCACAGAATTATTCCAATAAAGTTAAATGAGCAGAACTATTTTCTGCAGTATTCTCCATATGTTTATTATAATGAGCATTGCATAGTATTTAACGAAGAACATACACCTATGAAGATAGATAGAAGTGTATTTGTAAAGTTATTGGATTTTGTTTCAATGTTTCCACATTATACAATTGGTTCTAATGCAGATTTACCAATAGTTGGTGGTTCTATTTTGAGCCATGACCATTTCCAAGGTGGAGCATATACATTTGCTATGGCGAAGGCACCATATGAATATAAGTTTAATGTGACAAAATATGAGGACGTGACAATTGGTATTGTAAAATGGCCTATGTCGGTGATTAGATTACAAAGTGAAAACAAAGAAAGTATAGTAGAACTTTCAAGTAGAATTTTAGATTCTTGGAGAGCATATACCGATCAAGAGGCATTTATATATTCTGAAACAGATGGTGTGCCACATAATACAATCACACCGATTGCAAGAATGAATGGTTCGTTATACGAAATGGACCTTGTGCTTAGAAATAATATTACCACAGAGGAAAAACCTTGGGGTGTATATCATCCGGACGAAAAATTACATCATATTAAAAAAGAGAATATAGGCTTAATCGAAGTAATGGGATTAGCTGTATTGCCGGCAAGACTTAAAAAAGAAATGGAAGAGCTCGCAGATGCGATTATAGCAGGAAAAGATATTAGAGCCATAGATAATATCAGCAAACATGCAGAATGGGTAGATGAATGGTATGCAAATTATGAAATTACTTCTGATAATATAAAGGAAGTATTACATATAGAAATTGCAAAAAGATTTGTTCAGGTTCTTGAATGTGCAGGTGTATTTAAGAGAACTGAAAAAGGCATGGAGCAGTTTAAAAGATTTTTGTCAGTTTTGTAGTTATTAATTTGAACAAGTATGATGGATAGCATGTATATAGGAGATGATTTTGTGCCATTGACATATGAAAAAAGAAATGAAGGAGTATCGGCAGAGTGGAAAAAATCTGTGCATGTTCCGCCACATTTGCATGAAGCAATAGAAATAATTTATGTGACAGATGGTACAGTTGAATTGGGTGTAGGACAAGAATTGTTTCATATGGAGCAAGGTGATTTTGCCATAGTATTTCCAAATGTTATCCATCATTATCAAGTGTTTGGTCAAGGAGAAAATAAGGCTATATATTTATTCTTGGACCCATCATTAACACAGAATTTTTATGAGGATTTACAAAAGTATAGCCCGGCATATCCGATAATTGATAAGGAACATGTGCATATGGACATTGTAAATTCAATAAAAGCACTGGCAAATAATACAGAGGGTAATCCAATGATAATTCAAGCATATGTACATATTATTTTAGCCCATGTATTTTCTGATATGGAAATGACCGATAAAGATTTGGTTGGAGGCGACGATATAATATACTGCGCGGTTGAATATATTGCAAAGAATTTCAGGGAAGATATACATCTTGAAAAAATGGCGTATGATTTAGCAGTTAGCAAATATGTGCTATCTCGAATGTTCGCAAAGACATTTCATTGTAACTTTAATAAATACTTAAATGGAATAAGACTTAATTATGCGATTTCAGCTTTGGAGAACACTAATGAGTCTATAACTAATATAAGTCTTGATGCAGGCTTTGAAAGTCAGCGAACATTTAATCGTGTATTTAAGGATAGATACAAGATAACACCGAGGGAATATCGAGACAGAATGCATAGCAAGAGAAGTAAGGAGAGTGACATCTAAGATGGTAGAAAGAAAATATTTTGGAGAAACTCAAAATGGTGATATTGTTAGTAAATTCTTACTTGAAAATAAAAGTGGAATGCAAGTAGAGGTTTCAGATTTAGGAGCACTAGTATTAGCTATATCAATTATAGATAAAGATGGTATACAAAGGGACGTTGCTCTTGGATTTGAAAAAGTGGAAGACTACTTTGATACAGAAACCGGAATGGGAGCGTATGTTGGAAGAAATGCTAATAGAATTAAAGGTGCATGCGTAAATATTGAAGGTGTGGATTATAAGTTGGATGCTAATGAAGGAAACAACAATCTTCATAGCGGATTTAACAGGTCACATTGTCAAATGTATTATTCAGAAAAAGGTGCAGATGATAGTGGTGAATATGTTGAGTTTCATCGAGTAAGTCCACATTTAGAGCAAGGCTTTCCGGGAGATTTAGAGCAGACTATTCGATATACTCTTACAAAGAATAATGAATTAATGATTGATTATGTTATGAGCAGTGATAAAACAACTATTGTTAATCCAACAAATCATACATACTTCAATTTAGATGGACATAGCAGCGGAACTATATTGGAACATGAACTGGAAATTTATTCAGATTCATTTTTGGATATAGATAAAGAAATGATTCCAACAGGTGACATTATAGATGTTAGTGGTACACCAATGGATTTTCGTGAGAAGAAAAAGATAGGTTTAGATATTGATAGCGAATATTTGCCATTGAGAACTGCTAACGGATATGACCATAATTACATCTTTAAGAATGACAGAACATTAAAAAAAGTTGCAAAGCTGTATTCATCAGAATCTGGCATTAGTATGACGGTGTTATCAGATTTATGCGGATTGCAGATTTATACAGGTAACTTCTTAAACGGACAAGCCGGAAAAGATGGTTCTACATATGGTAAGCATAGTGGAATATGTCTTGAAACACAATTTTATCCTAATTCATGTAATGATAAGAGATTTCCAAGCCCTTTATTAGAAGCAGGAACTAAATTTGTTTCAAGAACAGTATATAAGTTTGAGTTACAGTAACGTGTTTTAAAAGCTTTATATTAAGCAGAAAGGAATGCATATGGTTGATTTTGTAGAAATGACAATTAAGCAGCAAAAGAGAATAGCTTTAATAGCTCATGATGGAAAGAAAGATGAGATTATTAAATGGTGTCAGGCAAACAAGGATATTTTGAGCAAACATAAATTGTCTGGAACAGGCACAACTGCTAGAATGATAGCAGATTGTGTAGGTTTAGAGATAAGAGGATATAATAGTGGACCATTAGGTGGAGACCTGCAGATAGGTGCAAAGATTGTCGAAGGAAATATAGATATGGTAATTTTCTTTTCTGACCCACTTGCAGCTCAGCCACATGACCCGGATGTGAAAGCTCTTTTACGAATTGCACAAGTATATGATATTCCAATTGCAAATAATAAAGCAACAGCAGATTTCCTTATTAAGTCTTCATTGATGGATGAAGAGTATATTCATCAGGTTGAAAACTTTAAAAATACAATTCAGAATAGAGTTAAAGAATTAGCAAAGGCTTAATACGTACATATATTTGTGTAATTTATAAATAGATTGCGATAAGACAAGGAGTTGATAGGCTATGTTTGATACAATACATCATGTTGCAATTATTGTGTCCGATTATGAGAAATCAAAAAAATTCTATGTGGAGCAATTAGGACTACCTATTATAAGGGAGAATTATAGAAAAGAGAGAAATGATTATAAATTAGACTTGAAGGTGGGCGATATTGAGCTTGAAATATTTGGTATGGAAAACGTACCTGATAGAGTAACAGAACCAGAGGCTTGTGGTTTACGTCATTTAGCTTTTAAAGTAGAAAATATTGAAGAAACTGTAAAAAGTTTGAATTTAAAAGGAATCCAAACTGAAAAAATTAGATTAGACGAGTACACAAAAAAAAGAATGACTTTTTTTCGTGACCCAGATGGTCTTCCAATAGAATTGCATGAATAGTTATTAGTAAATTTATCACTACACAAATATGATTGTCAATAAAATGATAATACGTTTGTTGTTGATAATTGGCAAACGATGTGTTTAAAGGTTAGAAGCGATAGATATGATTGCTAAAATATATTGAGTAGAAAGCAAGTAAATCATTGATAAATTTTGTAATTTTCTTTTTCATTTTAAAAATCTCCTTTCTTTTTTTTCATATCCTCATTATAAACTAATTTCAAAGAATTTCGTGCCAAATAAGAATTAAAAATGGTCAAAAATTGCAGAATAAATTGTTGATTCTGCTCTTGGTGAGAAGACATATATTTAATAATATAAAGGTTTTAGGTATGTCAGTTGAGCTTGTGAAGATAATTGCAGACATTTCTGGATACTGTGTATAGAAGTTTAGGAAGAATGTATGTTGTGGTCAAGCTTTTTTGTAACACTTTGTTCGATAAATACCTACCTGTAACGAGCCTTCATTGGTGTTAAATAATTATTGTATGAATGAGGGCGAACATAGTTATACCAATTTATATATTTCATAGTTAGTTCATCCATCATCTCTACATTTGAAAATGAAGTTATGTTATAAAAGTTGCTTTTGAAAGTGTTATAAAATCTTTCTATGGGAGCATTATCATATAGCCTATAACACGATTGTTGTTGTAATAAACATACTTTATAAGCTCAAAGATATGTGCTAAGCGTTCACGATATTTTCACTTTGCATCCTTTTTGTAGTTGTAATAACAATTAGGACTAATGCCAAACTTCTGGCATAGCCATCTTAAACCAAATATATTTTTATTGTCATCGATGAATCGATATACCACTAATCGATTTCCTTCGCGAAGAATGCCGCCGCTTTTTTAAGAAAGCAATCTCTTTATCTTTTTCATTAAGAAGCTGATTTAATCTTCTGATTTCCTTTGCTTCATTAGATTCTGCGGTTGTGCTGGTGGTATAGAGGCATTCTTCCTTGTATTCGTTAACCCATTTGCTAACGGAGCTTTTGGTAACATTAAATTCAACAGCAATTTTCGGTATTGATTTGTCGCCTGCCATATAGGCTTTAACTACTTCTTATTTGAAGTCTTCGGTTAATGTACTGACATAGTAACGTCCTCCTTGTTTGAGTAATATTATAATATATTATTCGAACACGGTGTTACAAATTTATTATATCACAACACCGAGTTGGTTAGAGGTGCAGGAGGTGTCTTAAACAATGACGGACTAGGAAATAATAATCAGGTAGAGCATATAGCAGAGCAAAAGTCGAAAGCCGTTCTGCTAGAGATGTATGGAAAGGATTTTTCGGAATATGGATTCCGTGATGCCTGTATTAAGGCGAAGATGCAATTACGGAATGCGGACAAGGACAGAAGTTATGAAAGGGGAGTTCGGATTCGATAAAAGTGAGCGAGTTTTGCCCCTTATCGTGGTGCAAGCCTCTATTTTTAAAATTAAACTAAAGATATAATGACAGGTAGAGAAATATGTAATGGCAAGGGAGATTATAATTTACAGCAGAAAAGTGATGGAGTATTGCGGTAAGATGTAGGTGGACGCGAATGAGGTTTATCCAGTGTCGATTTGTACTGAAAATAAAAACGCAAAACGCGTAAATAAATATTGAAAAAATTACCGAGATTGGGTATAATAAGAAAGTAAAAACAAAAAGGACGTAATTAAGAATGGAGGCCGCTATGAAACTTTTGAAAATAGTAATAAATGGATTGCCACACTTTAAGAATGAATTAGATATAGATTTTGTGGCGCTACAAAGGGTCGATGATTATGATAAGGAGCGACTTTGTAATGTTTTTTCAAATATATATGTAAATAAGGCAATTTCATTTGTGGGTATTAATGCATCTGGAAAGACAACTATATTAAAAGCAATTTCGTTTGTAATGAAAATGCTCAATAATGAATCTTTAAACAACATTAAATCGAAAACGATTCTTGATGATTTGGATGATAACCAGCAAGTGGTTATTACAACTTATTTTTATGACGGACATGACGTAAATAAGCTGGAAACATCTATAGTTAAAGAAATAAGTGATGTGGATGGGAGTGAAAAGTTAATTATAAAGGATGAAAAATTGTGGTCAAAAGATGGGGCAAAGATAAAAACGAAGAAAAGCTTGTTTGACTTTGCAGAAGTTGACTTGAGAGAAAAGAGAGATAAAAATGAACAGTATTTAATGGAGGATGTTAGTATTATTGTTGCGGAAAATAAAAAGAAAAATATGAGTCTCTTCATTAGCGATATGTTAGAATGGACAGATCACAATATTTTGAATGTTCTTGGAAGATTCCCTAAAGAATTATTAACTTTTTTGGATCCTAGTATTGAGTATCTTGAATGTAGTTTTAAAGAAAAAAAAGTAGATATTCGATTGAAATTTTATGGAAAAGAGGAAATTATAATTAACAGTCCTAGGATATTGGAAAATTATTTGTCCTCTGGAACGATAAAGGGACTAGGAGTATTCATGAGTGCAACATTTTCATTTATTGAAGGTGGTTATCTGATTATTGATGAAATAGAAAATCATTTTAATCGAGAAATAGTGGCTACATTGATACGTTTCTTCTTGGATGAAAAGGTTAATAAAAATGGCGCAACGATTTTGTTTTCGACTCATTATTCAGAATTATTAGACGAATTTGACAGAAATGATAGTATCTATATCGTTAGAAATAAAGAAGGAATAGGGGTAGAGAATTTGTCAAATATTCTGAAAAGGAATGATATTAAAAAGAGCGAAGTTTATGATAGTGGCTATCTTGGAGGAACTGTACCGTCATATGAGGCATATATGGCACTGAAAAAAGTGTTGAGCAGTGTTAAGTAAGGAGGCCACAATATGGGAAAATATATAGCATGCATATGTGAAGGCGGTGCGGAAAGAGCAATATTAGATTTGTTGCTGGATAGTCATAAATTAATTTTCAAACGCGAAGAATTGATAGAGGAAGAAGTTTTAAGATGCAGAAGTGGTAAAGAATTTGAAAAAAGATACTTGAGAAAAGGCTTTAATGATAAAATCACAATCTATCGAATTTTGGATTCGCGTAGTGAAAAATTCAATTTAAGTAAAGCGTATGAACCTAAGGTAGATATAAAGAATGTAATAACTGCACCTGAAATTGAAAAGCTGATTATATGTAATGAAGGAAAAATAAAAGATTACGAACGGGAATCAAGAAAAAATCCTAAGTTGAAACCAAGTACTTATTGCAAAGCATTTTTAAAATATCCGGATGTTAAGAGTTATGATTTTATAATAAATTACTTTTCGGATATGGAAGTACTGTTAAATGCATTGCATGAATATCGTCGCATTTCAAAAATAAGAGCGAACGAGATGACAATATGGGATTTGTTAAAATCTAAAAAGTAATATAGTTAAAAAGGCAATAAAAGAACCCTTGAGGAATCATGAACGATATCCTCAAGGGTAATTTTATGCATTTTTTTCTTCCAGCAAATCCACTTTCTGCCCCTCTATCAGATTTCCCCGTTGCTTCTTGCAAGTCAACAAATCAGGATGCTCTTCATCCAGAAATTTTTGGAATATGCTTTCGGCCTGTGCGTAGTACATAAGAGCTACTTTTTCGTTACGCATAGAGGTATGGACGGCGGCAAGGTTTTGAAACAGGTAACCTTTGGTAAGAGTATCGTATTCATATACCTTATCTGTATAAAATGTCAAGACCTAATGTACAAAAAATATTATATAAAAATGTACAATTAGTCTGGTTGTCTTAAATGATCTTTTAGCCTATATGATTTTCCTGATATGGGCACTACATGTGCATGATGTAATATTCTGTCCATTATTGCATTTGCAACTACTGCATCATAAAATATTCCATCCCATTCATTAAAATTCATATTTGTGGTAAGTATTGTGCTTTTCTTTTCATAACGCATATCTATAAGCTGAAAGAATAGGTTTGAATCCTCCTTGTTAATCGGCAGGTATCCTAATTCATCTATGATAAGAAGACGATATTTACTAAAGTGTTTTAATCTTGCATCAAGGCGGTTCTCCAACTGTGCACGCTTTAATTGCTGCAATAAATCATTACATTTAATAAAATATGTGCTTGCATGTTTTTTAGCAGCTGCAATGCCTATAGAAGTTGCAAGATGCGTTTTTCCAAACACCACTTGGTCCTAAAAATACGATATTTTCATTCTTTTCTAGGAAACCAAGGCTTGCAAGTTCCCTCATTTCCTGTTCATTTACACTTGGCTGAAATTCAAAATCATAATCCTTTAATTCTTTTACAAAAGGAAATGCTGCAGCCTTTATCATAGACCTGGATGCATTCTGTTCTTTAAAGTCAACTTCATAATTGCTTAGTTTTAATAAGCCTTCCGTAAATGATAATCCGTTTATTGTTACAAAATCTCTTATTTCATCAAGATGAAGCTTCATCTGGCTTAATTTCAGTAACTCCAGATTTGCTGTCAGCTGATTGTATGTACTATTACTCATAATCATAAACCTTTCCTATAATTTCAAGATTTTCTTTGGCTCTGTCCATTATATGCTCATCCTTGAAAATATGTGATTTTCTGGCAATCGCGGCATAATGCTCAGAAATATAATTTAATTTTTTTGAACTTAACTGATGAATGGTTATAAATTCTGTGTTATAATACACATGTATATAACCATCATATACCTGTAGGGAGACAACCTTTCCTACGTACTCCAGTGGTACGGAGTACTGGCATCCTTTATAATGGAACATGCTTGAATGATTGACTTTTACGGTATTTGTGGTTATTTGGTAAGGCTTTCTTATAGAATCAGCGGGCAGGCTGTTTAAGAAAGCCTTTTCTTTGTTATAATACATCAATGGTATTCTTCCTGTTCCCTGATTAACCTGTGCATTGACACGATTATTGATTCTTGTAACTAATTCAACTAATTCCCTGTAATTCAACTTTCCATTATAAGCTCTTATTTCATCCAGTATTTTCATAGGTGCCTCAACCTTAGCTTTAGTATGAGGATGTCCGGCAATACAAGACTGAACCTTAAAACCATAATCATCTGCGAACTGCTGGAACTTATTATTAACTTTACCAGCATAATATTCTGTTCTCGCTTCATCCATAACAGTTTTCATGTTATCTGTAACTATTTCATCCGGAATACCACCAAATGTTTCAAATGCATCGTCAAGAAATGAAAAGAGTATATCCTGTGTTTTAGAAAGTGAAACCCTATATGCTCTGAATCTTGAATATGAAAGCAACAGGACGAAAATATTAACATCTATAGTTTCACCCGAAGAAAGAATAAACGGAATAGATTCCTTCCAATCCAGTTGAGCCTGTTTGCCCATAGGTGTTTCGTATCTTACAGTAACCTTATTGGTATTTGATGGTCTGCTTTTTTTGAAATATAAATCGAATTCAGGATATTTCCTGAGATAATGACAGAAGTTACAATAAACACCTGTAAAGCCATGATTATCAACTAGGTATTGCCATAACACTTTTCTATAGTAGAATACCTGTTGGTTTTTATCAGATAATAATTCAGCAATTATGTCGTAAAAAGGCGTAATACAGTCATCACAGTTCCTTGTTTTTCGTTTTGTATATCCGTTTATATATTTATCAACAGTTCGTCTATCTACCTCCAATTCTCTAGCTATTTGACTTTTATTAATCTTCAATGAGCCATCCTACCAAAATGGTTTTAATTTGTATAGGTCATTGACACTTTTGATTTTTATATCCGTTATGATTTGATTCTTTAATATCATTATGAGTTCCTCCTTGTAACTCATATATCATAACATTTGTACATTCTTATTTAATATTTATTGTACATATTTAAGTATAACTTTATAATTCCAGTATTTATGCGTGTTCAGAGGAATAGAGGAGCGTGGTTTGCACCTCCAAAATAGATGACTGAAAAGACTCTTTATATGCTAATATTACAATTACGGGAGCAAAAATATGTACAAGAATTGTCGTGAGAAATTATTAGCTGTATTAACAGAGTACGTGAAAGAGAAAGGCGAAAATGAGTTTACCAGAGCAGAAACAATAGCTGCTATGCGTAGAGCAGGAAGTAAATATAAATTGGGAAGCATAAGTGCTCATTTGCCTTATAGATGTTGTGCTAATGTTCCGAGGTATTATAAACCAATGTATAATGATTATGAGAAGATTGGTAATGGCTTATATAGAATAAAGGATTTATAAATTATATATGTGTAGAGTATGAAGAGAGGGAAAAAGACCCTTCCCCAGGATTCTAATTCAGCTAACTTAAAAGAAAAAATAAATTGCGTATCGGAATAAAAAACGAAATATAGAATAGAATAATAAAAATAAAACGCAAAAAAAACTTGCGTTTCAATTAGAAAGGTGGTATATTGTGAATATGATAATAGAAAAGGAGTGTGTCATTATGAAGATACAGGCCGTATTGATAGATGGTTTTAAGAATCTATCTGATGTAAAAATAACTTTTGATAATATTACAGCTTTAGTAGCACTTAATAATTTTGGTAAATCCAACGTACTTTCTGGTATTGATTTTGGATTGGCTTTTATAAAAGCATCCATTGACGATAAGATGGAGATGATGGCTAATTCTAATCTTATTCCGATTAACCAGAGTATGCAGGGTAGAAATTATAAGTTTGAGGTAGAAGTATTAACCGAAGATGCTGGACAGGAGTATCGTGTACAGTATGGATATGAGTTTTCTTGGAAGTGTGATGAAGATGAGGTTCCTGAGATTGTTCAGGAGTATTTGAGAATCAAACTGGATGAGAAAGGACAGAAGTATACACAGCTTATCAACAGAACAAAAGAAGCTGCATTGTATAAGAGTTCCGAGACAGGTAGATGTTCATCAAAGATTAAAGTGGAGTATTCGGAGCTCGTTGTAAATAAGCTTAGAGCATATGATGAGCTTTACTATGCGGAATTCATTAAGAAACTGAATAGCATGAGAATGTACATGGAAAACAATTTGGATGCAAAGAGCTTTTATCAGCCAGACCCAATCATTCGTAAAGGTTTTGAAAACGAGATGATTAATGCTGACAACCTTCCACGTATTATCTTTAATTTGAAGAAGCAGAATCCAGATAAGTTTGAGTTGCTGAAAGATGTGTATTTTCAGTTGTTTCCAAACATTGAGGATGTTATTGTAAAGAGCTTTAAAATCAATGCGGCGGAGAGTGAACAGTTCCCTGAAGATGCACCATTCATATTTACAAATTCCATTTATGTTTTATTTGTAAAGGATAAAAACTTGGCGAATCCAGTTAACTTTTCGATGATGTCAGATGGCGCTAAGAGAGTATTTATGATATTGACAAAGATAATTGTATCCAGTGTCAACAATATCTCTTTGATAGCGATTGAAGAACCAGAGAACTCTGTTCATCCTGGGTTGTTCCAAGCATATATACAAATTATAAGTCAGTTGCTAGATGATTGTAAGGTAATTATTACAAGTCATTCACCATATATTATTAGCTATTTGAATCCCTCATGGATTCATGTTGGTATGAATAGAAAACCTGGTGTGGCAGAGTTCTTTGCGTTTAAGAAGTCAGGTCAGAAACAGTTGGAGAATGATGCAGCTGGATTTAATATGAGTATGGGGGATTATCTGTTCTCAATGCTTGCTGATTCAGAGAGCAATATAAGCGATTATTTGGAGTGTGATGCCGATGAGTAAATGCCTTGTACTTTTCGTAGAGGGTGATACAGATGTTGAATTTTACAAGCAAGTTGTCGCAAATGCCAGAAAACTACACCCTGCGGGCAGGTTCGATACTAATATTGAATATAGAAACGTCAGAGGTGTGGGAGGCTTTAAAAGTATTGCTCTCAGAAAATTTATAAAAGAAATTAAACCTAAATATGATGATGACTGCGAATTTACAATCGTACTATGCAGTGATACGGATGTGTTTGATTTTGCTCCAAAGCCACCGATAAAGTGGGATGAAGTAAAGAAAGAACTTACAGACAACGGAGCTTCCCAAATTATTCATGTACAAGCAAAGCGGTCGATTGAAGATTGGTTTTTATATGACATAGAAGGAATTTTAGGATTCTTGAGGTTGGGTAAAAACACGAAAGTATCTGGAAAGAATGGATATGATAAGCTTCAACGTTTGTATAAGCAGGCCAATAAAGTTTATTACAAAGGAATACAGAGTAACGGTATGATAGGGCGTTTAGATATCGAAAAGATTGCGAATGCTGTGAAAGACCAGCTGAATCCTTTATATAAAGCTCTTGGCGTAGATAAAAATTAAATAATAGTGGTATGTAAGAGCAGAGCTCTTTACATAGAAAAAGCCAGAGATTAACTCTGACTGATTCCCTTGCCAAAGAAGGTCTTTGGACTTATTTTTCTCGCAAACTAATAATACCAAAGAAAACCTTCTTCTGCAAGGAGATTTTGCAAAGGAGGTATTGTGATATGGCAGTACATCATGGCGGTAAAGTCGGTAGTGCAGCTAAGAAATTAGCCAGCAAGTCAATCAGCAAGATCACTAAGAGTAAAGCTGGAAAGACATTGGCTAATCACAAGGCAAAGTACCATTGATTTATAAAGTCAATAATCACAGACCCGAGCATGTCTAAAAAAGGCTTTTTTATTTTTTGAAAAATTAGTATTGTAATAGAAAGATTGAATTAAAGAAGGAGAAAATAATATGGCACAATATTGCATTAATGGTAAAAGAATTGTTACACTTCAGATTCCTCATACGTATGATATAAATAAAATACAGTTAGGTATTCATGTAATGGATAATGAGGCAGAAATAGTTGGCTTAAAAGAAGTTGGTGATATAGTATTACCATCGGGAACTTTTGGACCTCAGAGTAGAAAGAATGCTTATGGATATTCATACGCCGATAAAACTAAACCTAAAGAACGTCGCTATGTTTCCACAAATTGGGTATATCCATTTGGCAATACCAATGCATCTATGGTTGCAGCTGATATATATAAGGAGTGTTATCCTAAAATAGATGTTGAGGCGTATGGAATAGAATTGCAGTTATATGAGGATGAGAGTAAGCAGCAGTTTGTTATTGTAAATATGACAGATGATGTTAGAAAGAAGTATACGAAAGTAGCAATTAATTTAATGCTTGAAATATACGGTAAATGTTATGTTTATGATGATGGAATTCGAATCGAAAAGACAATTAAAAGAAAAAGATGCAATTGGGAAATGCTTCCACCTGGAGAAATGCCGAGCAGGCATGTTGAAAGGCAGTTGAAATCTATGAATCAAAAAACAGACACATATGATGTCGCAAGATTAAATTATATGGAGATGTATAATGCGACGACAATGGTAGAAGGAGTTAATGGATTTAAGGGATATTATGCATATCTGTATGATAATTATTGTGTGCTGGAATCTGCTTTTTATGGGAATGCGACCTATATAATTCCTAAAGATAATTGGGAAGAACTGAGTCAAAAAACAAAAAGAGAATTATTTGATGAAAGAAAGGTGGTCGAAAAAATCGACCATACTGAAAAATGGAAGCAGAATATTGCGAGGATATTCAAAAAATTGGGTATTACAAAGAATGTTTAGGTAAGAAGAACAGAAAGAAGGTCTATATCCAATTAATGGCGTGGGCTACTCTAAATATCAAAAACCTTAAGAAAGCCAATATGACGGTTGAATGGACAACGGAAGAACAACGGTTTAGAGCAGCTGATATCAATGCAATGATTAATAGTGTTCAATAATATTGTGGAGGTGAATGTTATAGAAAATACATATGTGAGAAAGTTAATAATGACAGTTATTAATAATTCTGAAAGTGATAACTGGCAAGAGGCAGTAACTGAATGGGAAATATATGATTGTGAAGAAGATGATAGCAACTCAGAGGGGTGTATTTGTGGGAAAGAAAATATCAAATATCTTTATACGATAAGGAATGTATGTAATGGAAGAGTATTATTTCCAATAGGAAGTTCTTGCATAAAGAAATTTAATAGAACTGACTTGAAAGAAGAGATTGCGTTGATAGAAAGTCAGTTTAAATTATTACATGCTGTAGAAGAACATAGGTATCTATCTCTTTCACAAGAATTGTTTTCTCGGAAGCTTCTCGGATGGTTATATGAGCAAGGTGCTTTTGATACAGCTTATAATCGTTATGATGGTGAAGAGGATTATGAATTTATGCTGACAATGTTCAATAAGAGAAATAAGGACTCGATTACTCCGAAACAGCACAAGAAGATAAAAGCTATATTATTAAACTCGATAAGACCATTTTTGGAGAGAAGGTTATCAGAAAAAGTAAGATAGATGAAAGAAAGTTGAAATATGTACACTCTAAAAAAGTTAGACCTAAAATTCTAACGATTGGAGGTCAGTATTTTTAGACCTAAATATTCTTTTGAATTTAAAAAGAAAGTAGTAAATTCGTATTTAAATGGAGCAGGTGGTTTTGAATTTATAGCTGAAAATACAAGATTCTTGTTTGAACTAATGTAAAAATGTGGGTTCAAAATTATAAAAAATTTGGTGATAAGGGGTTAATCCGTTCACGAAAATCTGAATTGTACCATTTCGAATATAAGCTTCATGTGGTAAAGTTATATTTATCAAATGAAATCTTATATCAAAATTTAGATATGTAAGAAGGTATTATCAATCCCAGTATGATTACGAATTGGATAAATCGCTTTCGAGCAGCGGGTTCTGATGCATTGAGACCACATAAAGAAAGGTCGAAAGAAAACATTGGATAAATCAGGAAAAAATACGAAAACAGTACCATAAGAAGAATCTAGCTTAGGTTGGTGTGTTTTTTCTGTGGAAAAGAAGTGAAAAAGACGATATAATATTAGTGATTATAAAGAAAGGTTGATAAGTATGGAAATATCAGATAAGGATAAAGAACATTTGGTTTCTGAATTAGAAAAATTAACTGGTACCAGACCATTATTTTATTTGAAATTTTGTTCAGAAGAAAAATATGCAACAGATATTTGTGAAGGAAGATTGTATGCAAATACATCTAAATATTTCAGAGAAAAAGAAATTGAATCGGGAGAACGTGGGCAGGGAGATCAGTTTGAATTAATGTCAATTATTGAGGCGCAATCAATAATAATGTGTGACAAAGAAACAAATGAGATTGTTATGACTGCACCAAAGGGAACTTTTAGATTTCAATTTAGGGATGATGATTTAGTGCCAATGGTTTCTTTTGTTGGAATGACATTGAGAAATATGAAATTAGTGTATGCGGATGAAAAACGTGCAGATTTTTTATTCCCATTCACAGAGGAAGAATATGATAGTATTGTTGAGAAGTTTGGAAAGTTTTGTGTGATTGTTAATGGAAAGGAATTAGAACGCCATATTAATTGCTATTGTGAAGAAAATGAATGTGATTATATTTTTGACAAAGTAGAATATTGTGAGCAGAATCGTTTGGATAGAATACAAGCATTTAGCAAAAGTGAGAAAGAAAGGTTTTTATACAAAAATAAGGACTTGGCTTATCAAAGAGAATATAGACTTGTGATTGCACATGAAATGCCGATAGATCATTTTGTCAGAATTGGGAAACTGGATAATACTAAAATATTGGAAACAGAGGATATGAGAGAATTTAAATTTTCTATTGGTTATGTTTCACATCAAATTGGCGAGGAGATGATTTAGTGATTTCAAAGGTTGTATTTGAAATTAAAAATAGCATTAGAAGTTGGAGTGATCAGGAGATTTCTTTTTCTTCAAAAAATATGAGGAATGTTTCAATAATTATAAAGGATATAAAGTGTGAATTGGCTGTAGATGGAAATAGTGAAGATGACAATCTGCAGTATATTATATTGATATGGGAATTGCTGGTTTGGGAAGATGGTTATTTTTACAAACCTATTAGTTATACTGTTGATGGTGTTGAAAAAACGATAGATAGCCTCGTGACTATTAATTGTCGTACTACTGATGCAAAATGGGTTTCTAGTGCAATCCTATTATGTAGGAATCAAAGACAAATCAATGAGGAGATTGTTGAAAAATACAGGAATATCAGATATTTAGACAGAAAAGACAAATCAATGAATGCCTCCATGTTTTCCTCTTTCTTTTATCTGATTTCAGAATCATATTCTAGTATCAATTTAGAGCACAGATTAGTTTTATTAATGCACATTTGCGATGGCTTTGCAATCAAGTATTGTAATGGTAGTAGCAGTAATAATTCTGGAAATATAAATATAATCCTTAGGAAAATAGATACAAAAAAATATAAGCATGGAGCAGCACTTCTTGGAATTTCATCCTCTAGAGCAATTGAGGCATTAGGAGACACAAGAAATGAGCTGACACATTATATTTATAAATCTGGAAGCTTGGGTTCATATATAAATAACCCTAATACAGAGACTGATAACATGGTAAATTTGTATGCGTTTTATATTTTGGAGATTGCATTACGAATAGCTGTGTTAGAGGTGATTGGAGTAAATGTTTCTGACGATGTTAAAAATTATGTAATGGATGAGCACTTAGATTGGATAAAGTTAGAAAAGCATCTTGATGAAGATTGTGTACTTCCTATGAATGTTTTTCGACAGATGATTGAGAAACTTCAAAATCAAGAGCAAAATTCTTAGTAGTAATCCGTTCATTTTACTTCCAATCCTACTACTAGCAGGTAGTAAAAATTTGCAAGGGTTTGTGATGATTTGCTACATTCAAACATTTCAGAGCAAAATCAAAACATCACAAAATTTCTATAATCACTTGCAAACATAGTATTTTCAACCTAAACAAGGAGAAACAAAACAATGATAAAAGTACTATTCATCTGCCACGGCACTCCAGTTTTACTATAATGCAGGGCTTTGCAAAGTGGGGCAATACAGAGCAAAATATGGAGGGAAACCGCATAAATACTACGGTTTAGACTACTAAGGGTTGAACCGGAGAGGGAATATAGGCAAATAAACAGCCACTTTTCGTTAGTAGTAATCTACTACGAAGGGTGGCTTTTCTGTGCATAAAAACAAAAGAGTGGCATTAAATAGTGATTATTAGTAGTTGTTAGTGATTAAACTGGCTAAAACATAAATAATAGTATTGAGAAAAATGCAAAAATATGATAAAATAGTAATGCTGTTTGAAAGGAGAAATGTCTTGTGAATAAGAGTGAACGTTGGGTTTCAATGGAAGAGATTTGCAACCATCTCGGTGCGAGCAGAGACACTGTGAAAAAGATGGTCAAAATGCAAAATATGCCTGCATATAAGTTTGATAGGAAATGGAAATTTAAGATTAGCGAAGTTGATGAATGGATGCACAGGCAGAATTGTATAACAAGCGAAGAAAGAGAGGCAGATAATGATGTTGAAGACAATTGATTTGTTTGCTGGGGCAGGTGGCTTGAGTCTGGGTTTTAAGATGACAGGACAATTCGAATTGGTTGCAGCCGCCGAAATAAATGCAAATGCAAAGGCAACATATAAGAAGAACTTAGTTGGAAATAATGATGGTTTTACATTTATTGACAATGTGGTGGGTTATGATTTTGCACAACTTAGTGAAAAGGTTGGAGGCATTGATATTGTTATTGGTGGACCACCGTGTCAAGGATTTTCAAATGCAAATAGGCAAAAAAATCACTTAATTAGTATGAATAATGGGTTGGTTAAGGAATACTTTAGAGCAATTAAAGAAATAAGACCTAAAGCATTTGTAATGGAAAATGTAAGTATGTTACGTTCAGATACACATAGGTTTTATGAATCTACAAAGGACAATGAAGAAATAGAAACGTTAATTAATGCAGGATTTGAAATACCAAAGAGAGAAGATACATTATATGTAGCAAGTTGCCAATATGAAAATATTGATTTTTCTTTAATTGATGAAGTGGATTTTGCAAGATTTACAATTCCGAAAGACTTGTTGCAGCTACTTAGTGTGTTGGGAAAAAATATAGGTAATAAGAAAAGATTTCCTACATATTTGGAAAAGCATTCAGCAGAGATAATAAGACGCATTGATGATACATTAAATACAGAGGAAATTGATGAAACAATCACAGCGCGTTTGACAATAATAAAAGATTCAATTTCTGAGGTGCCTTTACCAAATAATAAAGAAGAAAGTGATTATGAAGATAAGCTGAATGAATTAATGCTCCGGGTGTCAGAACAGGAAGAAGTAATTAGGTATATTGTTTCATTACAAAAGATGATTGAAACAATGGAGGAAATTAGTTCTAATGGATTGATAGGACAGTATTCGGTGGATGATACAGGTTGCTTAGTATATAGAGTTAATTCATATTCGGTTAATGACTATGTGAATGCCATTTTAGGAGGCGAATATATTCAAGAAGGAGATACTGTAAATGCAGAGTGGTTTGGTGTTCCGCAGGAACGCAGACGGCATATAGTTATAGGAATTAGAAGAGATTTGTATGGAGATGTGGAGTTGGAGTTACCTAAGGCTCCTGATAATTTAGTGGTGCCAACCGTTGGACAGGCAATCATGGATTTGGCAACTTATGAAGTTGGGTATGATAAAGAATTTGAAGAAGTAGCATACACAGGCGAAGAAGTGCTGAGTGATTATGCAAAGCAGATGCGTGAAGGAAGTGTTTCTGTAAAGAATCATATTACAACACAAACAACGGAAACAGCATTAGAGAGATTTAAACAAATCCAACCCGGAAAAAATTTTCATAGTTTATCCAAGAAAATGAAATCGACATATTCAAAGCCGGAGAGAACGCAGAATACAATCTATTTAAGATTAGAACCGGATGCACCATCTGGAACCGTAGTGAATGTGAGAAAATCGATGTGGATTCATCCTACGTTAGACAGAGCAGTTACAGTAAGAGAGGCTGCAAGGTTACAGTCATTTCCAGATAGTTTTGAATTTGTGGGAACAAAAGATTCTCAGTTTCAGCAAGTCGGCAACGCTGTGCCACCGTTACTTGCAAAAGGGATTGCAGAAAAAATATTACAATGCATATCAAAACAGAAATGAGGATTGAGCATTTGTGAAATGCATATAGCATTTTGCAAATGCTTCTTGAATTTGGAAAAATATTTTTTTAATTAAACAAATGTAATGTTTATTCGAATGGAGATGTTCTTACAAGGAATATAAAAATAAAACAAAAATATTGCGTAGCATTTGACAAATGCTACGCAATATGATATCTTTTATTTAAAAGATGCGGTGATTATATTTCAAATATTGGTTGCATATGAAAGGAGTAGTGTGCATGGCGGCAAAAAAAGGCTTGGAAAATGAGACAAAGCGAGACAAATTTGTAAGATTAGCTGTAGCAAGAACAAATAAGATTATTGATATGATTCAGCTATTAGGTAATTGTAGTAATACAAGTCAGTATGAATACTTACAGAAGGATGTTGATAAAATCTTTAAGGCTATTCAGGTTGAACTTGACGAGGCAAGAAAAAGATTTAGTAAGCAGGATAGTGACAAGGGGAGCAAGTTTACTCTCGACTAAGGAGGAAAATTATGTTTGCATGGAAAAACAATTATAGATGGATTTTTTCTGAACTTGGAGCTGCAGATAAGGTTGGTGTTAATGATGCCGGTATTGGAATATTTAAGAGGCAACCTTATAAAGGATTGGCAAAAGAAATAAATCAGAATATTACTGATGCAAAAGATGATACTCTACCAGATGATGTACCAGTACGAGCAAGATTCGAGTTGATTTATGTAGATAGAGATGATATTCCGGACTATCAAAGATTGAACGAAGTAATTCATAAGTGTTATGAATATTATCATGATGGTGATGATGGGGCTAAACTAAAAGTAATCTGTGATGCCTCAGAAAGATATTTGGCACATGAAGGAAAAGTTCCTGTATTAAAGATTAGTGATTACAATACATATGGACTTCGTGGGGTACATGAAGAAAAGGGGAGTAACTGGACGGGACTTGTTAGAGAAAGAAGTGCAACAAATAAATCAAATGGTTCAAGTGGAGCCTTTGGCGTTGGTAAATTTGCCCCCTATAATTTCTCAGCGCTTCGTACGGTTTTGTATTCTACTAAGACGAGAGATGGAGAAACAGCATTTCAGGGGAAGGCTATATTAACAACATTTAGCGAGTATGACACAGACAAGCAGAAAAATATCGTAAAACAAAATATTGGGTTGTTTGCTGATACGAACAGCGATAACTTTGATGCGGTATTTTCTGTTGATGATATTGCACCTGTTTTTAGACGAGATGTTGTTGGTACTGATTTGTTTGTACTTGGATTTGAAAAAGAGGAGGATTGGCTTGAACAGTCTGCTATTAGTGTAATAGAGTACTTTTTCTATTCAATTTATCGCGGCAAATTGGAAGTTGAGATAGTTGAAGGAGATAAGATTGTTGAAATCAATGAAAGCAATCTCGGAGATATGATTGCTTATTATGAAGAATACTGTAAAGAACACATGAGTGATGATACATCATTTAGGTTTACGGCTCCCTCGTATTGGGCGATGCTTACAAATCCGAATTGTAAATCAATACTAGGAAAAAAGTTTGAATACAATGGTCACAGTATGGGGGAATATGAACTTTATTTATTAGTAGGGGATGAATGTCCAGAAAGAAAGGTTTTGGAAATGCGTCAGGCAGGTATGAAGATTCGTGAGGATACCAACTTTAGAATACAGACTAATTTTACCGCTGTGTTTATTGCAACAGGTGCCAATGCGATTTCAGAAGAGCCGAAGGATAATATTAGCAGTTTTTTGAGAAAATGTGAAAATCAAGCACATGATGATTGGGCAGCGGATGAGTATAAGGAGGAAAAAGAAAAAGCGAGAGGTATTATTAATAAGATTCACTCATTGATTCTAGAAGCGGTTAAAGCTGAGATGCCGGATATGGGTGATAAATCAATAGACGCTTTTGGATTAAGCGAATTCCTTCGCAATGAAGATGAAGATGATGAAAAGAAAGAAGAAAAAGCCTTTGGAAATTTTAAACCTTTGGATTTTGAACTTAAGACGGTCAAAACAGGAAAGAGAAGAAAACAAGCTGATATTAGTATGAAAAAGAATGGTGGTTCAAAGAAACGCAAACCCAAAACGCCTGGACCGGGTCCAGATCCAATACCGCCAAAGACTAAAAAACCTGATAATCATCGTGGGACTGGCTTAAATAAAGTATCGGAGGTATATATTTCGAATATAAAAACTCCTTATGATACAGAGGCCGGGGAATATCAGATTTCTTTTGTGGTTGACGAAACGGTAGAGAATTTGATGATTGCTGTAAAAATTTCGAGCGATGATAATAATTTGGCCCGTGCGGAGATATCAAAGGCTACTCAAAACGGCAAGACACTTACTATTAAAAATGGAATGGTGGAACTTGGCGCGGCTAGTGAAGGTGATAAAGTTGTATTGCGTATGAAGATTGCTGAACGAGTACGAAAGACTTTGGAGGTGAGAGGATATGCTAAACATTAATATTAATTACCCATACCCAGTAATAAGGCCATATGTGGAAGATTATATTGATACAGTTTTTGTGGGCGATTTGACGGTAACGCCTGAGAGTGATGGTTATTATATTCATCCGAGGTTTTCTATAGCTAATAAAGAAATTCAGAGACTAATCGATAAAGGCAAACTGACATACGCAGTTGAAATTGAATGTGTATCAACGTGGTTACGAAGATTGGTAAGAATAACTAATAATGACTCGCTGAAGATTGAGCCTACTTGTATTCATGAGACAGTTGAATTAACCCCATGTATCATTGCAATGGAAAAGATTACAGATTTTACTAACTCGGATTTTGCTGAAGAGTATTGCTCGATTAAGTATACCATTAACGCTGGCGAGGTTGTCGGTATTGGACAAAAAAGAACATTTGATGCATTTTACCAGAATGATATTATTAAAAATGGTTCTTCAATTGTTCATTTTGAAGGAAGTGATACATTAAAAGAGTTAAGTTGCGATTTTACTGGTAATCTTATCAATATTACTTTGCCAACAGAGCAGTTTGAAGACTACAAAAACTGTGGTTATAACAAGAATAAATACAAAATGCTTAATGCGATATTGTCAATTCCTGTTGTAGTAGAAGCGATTGGTATTATATCTAATGACGAGAAGAATCCTGATGAAAAAAGCGGTCTCGAAGGAAAATCATGGTATAAAACCATTGTGGCAAATTTAAAACGCTATGCTGAAAATAATGATAATAAGTACCAAAAATTATTAGATAAGCCATTTACTGCGGCTGAGATTCTTCTAGGCAATAATTCTGCATCAGCATTGTCCTATCTGAATGAATTAGATTAAGGAGGAAAGCATGAAAGTATACTTTTTAAAGCAAAAAGCATTAGATACACTTGAAAAAGATATTGCAGAAAATATTGAAAAATATCAAGGAACAGAGCAGTGGGCGGAGAGTTATTTTATTAGCAAGGATATGCCCAACTATTACTTTGATACTGAAATCGAAGTGCCGGATTATCAGTTAATCATTGGTGGACCTGAAACGGATTTTCAAAATGCAAAAATATTATACGAGGCATTTTCGCAGAGTATTAATCCTGTTCAAGCGAGTGATTTAAGATTGTGGGCTTATCTGGCACATATTCAACATTGGGATTACATGAATACTCGATGGAAAATAGATACTCCTGACGAAGAGGATGAAGAAGCGGAAGATGCACAGTGGGAAGAACAAGGTGAGGAAAAGAAAACGAGCGCAAATAAAATTTTGGATAGAATAGGGTATAGATATTTCTTTAAGGCTTCTCGCGGAAAAGCATTTGTAAGACAAGGTATTTCAAGACTTTTTTGGAGTGCATATTTAACATATGATGCTGATAATGAGAATCCGTACGAATATACAGAGTATTTCTTTAGCAAACAGGATATTTTTACTTCTATAACCGAACGTTCGTATGCTAGAAATAAAATATTAGTGTTGGCTGCATTAAAAGAACTCAAAGCACATCCAGAACTTGGAAGAACAGAAATAAGACTTTTTTTAGCTAAGTTAAATCAAGCGGGAGCTATAAAGGTCTTAGATTTTCTTGATAAAGGTCAGGCTGAAGAACTTTGTGCCGAAGTAATGACAGAAGTGATTAATGTAAAAATGCTCCAAGAGGGTAGTAGATTTAAAGCCTTTGATAATCTAACTGGTAAAAAATATGGGCCTAATCTTTCTATCATTGATGGTAAAGTGATTGCTGTAGGAAAAATTATTAATACAAAACCACAGAATTTGATAGGTAAGAAGGAAGGAACTCAGTTTGTTATAGCAGGAAGAAAGTATGTAATCAAAGATATACAGTAAAAAGTTGTTGTAAGGAGTAACCGAAAGGTTGCTCCTTATTTTTATGCTCAAAAATCGGAAAAATTCAATTTTGGCTACATCCCTGTCAGAAAGATAAATATTTTTCGGACAAACCGATGACTTTTCTCTTTTAGGAAGTAGGAAGGGAAAAGTTTAAAAAAACTTTTGAGATTTCTGGAAAAACAACATATCAACTGTCCTTTAGAAATTGGAAGAGGAGTGACATTAAAATTTTCGCGGAAAATCGGAAAAATGTCCTTTTCGGCTACATAGCAGACAGAAAGATAAAAAACTTTTATTAAAAAGGGGAAAATACCTCTTTTGCTTACATAGAGGTCAGAAGGAAAAGTTTTTGAAAATAATTCCGTTCAAATTCCAACTTGCTGACCAAAGGATAGTGAAGAAGTAATGACGAGAAAAATTTTTTCAAAATTCATCGTCAAATCGTCTCAGATTTCTCTGTTAGGTAGTAGAAGGGAAGAAAAGTTAAAAATTCTCTCGTTCAAATCTTACCTTTCTGTAATTGGGAGAATTGTAGGGAAGAGGTTGTAACTTTTCCTGTCAGTAGAAAGAAAGTAAAAAATCTTTCGCCCAAATCACAAAAACGTGTCCATAGGAATGTGAAAGGAGTTGATGTTTATGTCCTATGACGGATTGCCGCCGGAGTTAAAGGAAGAAACCACATTCTGCCTTTATAAATTAGAACCGGGAAAAGACGGCAAGAAAAAGAAAGTGCCATATCAAACTTGTGGAGCTAGAGCAGACCCGGGGAATAAGGCACATCTCACAGATTTTACAACTGCATATGAAATTTATTGCAATGGTGGTTATGACGGCATCGGTTTATCAGTTATGGAAGATATGGCAGCAGTAGACATTGATGACTGCGTTGTGGATGGCAAGTTAAATGCTTTTGCACAAGAGATAGTTGATAAGCTGGGAACTTATGCAGAATTTAGCCCATCCGGAACAGGAGTGTACATATGGGGAAGAGCACCGAACCTTCTATATGATAAGGCCAAGTACTACATGAAAAATAGTGAGATTGGCTTGGAAGTATATGTGGGCAAGCATACTACAAGAGATGAGAAATTGACAGCCATTTAGTGCTGATTATATAGGTTTTTAATAGATTTTGAGCCTTGGTTATGGTATATTAAAAAGTATCATACCGAGGCTCTTCTGTATGAAAGGAGAGATACGGATTGTCAGAAATTAGAAGAGACAACAAAGGTCGTAAGTTAGTGACTGGGGAGAGCCAGGATAAAGATGGAAGATACCGTTATAAATATAATGATTCATTTGGAAAGAGAAAGTCGGTATATAGTTGGAGATTGACAGAATCTGATCCATACCCAAAGGGGAAACGAAAAGATATTTCTCTTAGAGAAAAAGAGAAGGTTATTGAGAAAGCATTATGTGATGCAGTTTCTGCTAATGGTGGAGACATGACGGTATTAGAGTTGGTACAGAGATATATTAGTCAAAAACGAGGTGTAAAGCATAATACACAGGCGAATTATAACTTTGTTATCAATGTGATTAAGAAAGAAGAATTTGGAGCAAAACGAATTGATACAATTAAATTATCAGATGCTAAAGCATGGCTGATTAAATTACAGGATGATGGTAGAGGATATAGCAGTATTCATTCTATCAGAGGTGTTATAAGACCTGCTTTTCAAATGGCAGTTGATGATGATTTGATAAGAAAGAATCCGTTTGAGTTTCAGCTTGCAACAGTAGTTGTGAATGATAGTGTAACAAGAGAAGCTATTACAAGAAAACAACAGAGAGAATTTTTGAGGTTTATTAAAGAGGATAAGCATTTCTGTAAATACTATGATGGAATTTATATCTTATTTAATACTGGATTGCGTGTCTCTGAATTTGTCGGATTGACAGTAAATGATATTGAATTTAACAAGCAGAGAATCAAGATTGACCATCAATTACAAAGAACACGCAACATGGAATATGAGATATTAACACCTAAGACTGAAAAAGGTGAGAGATATGTTCCTATGAAAGAAGATGTTGCAGATTGCTTTCGGAGGATTATTCAGAATAGAAAGCATCCAAAGATTGAGCCTATGATAGATGGTTATAGCGGCTTTTTGTTCTTAGATAAGAATGATATGCCTATGGTTGCTTTACATTGGGAAAAGTATTTCCAACATATTCGTGATAAGTATAACAGTATTTACAAAGTACAAATGCCTTGTATTACACCTCATGTTTGCAGACACACCTTCTGCTCTAATATGGCAAAGTCTGGAATGAACCCAAAGACATTACAATATATTATGGGACATTCAGATATAGGAGTTACCCTTAATACATATACCCATTTACAGTTTGAGGATGCCTTAGAAGAGATGAAAAAGGTTGTGGGCTAAAAGGTTTGAAAATAGCCCAGTATTTAGCCCAAACGAAGGAAAAGTTATGCAAAGTTATTCCAAAATATGCTGAAAATGTGAACAAAAATACTACCATAGAAATATTGCAGAATTGTTGTAAGTGCCGAAAATACAGTAAAATCAAGCATTTAGAGAGGTTTTAGATACATGATTAAAGTACTTTTCATCTGCCACGGCAATATCTGTCGTTCACCAATATCAGAATTTGTCCTCAAGGATATGGTAGAAAAACGTGGCATACAAGAACAATTTGAAATAGCATCGGCGGCAACATCCACCGAAGAAATTTGGAATGGAAGAGGTAATCCTATTTATCCGCCAGCACAGGCAGAGCTTAAGAAACATAATATTGGCAACACTCCATATACCAACTTTGCAAATAAGAGAGCAAGACAGGTAAGAAAGGAAGATTATCAATACTATGATTACTTGCTTTGTGCAGATTCGGCGAATATAAGAAATACGATTTGTATTACCGGAGAAGATACGGAAAATAAGATTCAATTACTATTAGATTATTCGTTTAATCCTAAGAGGCGAGGCCAGTCAATAACTGATCCATGGTACAGTAACCGGTTTGATGAGACCTATAGAGATGTATATGATGGATGTGAGTGCTTTTTGAAATATTTAGAAGATAAAAATATGATATAATCATATTAATAATAGATACATTTATTGATTTTTATCAATTGGTTTATTAGTTTTGAAACAAAAGTGGGTAGCATTTATGTCAAGGAGAAAATATATGAGAAAGGTACTTAAAATAGAGCTTATAATAGTTGTTGTAGTAATAATTATAGCAATTTTACATCCTGTTGTATCGAATAATATTAAATACTCAAAGGCAGAGAAGCTGATGGAAAAGGGAAATTATTCAGAAGCAAATGACATATTATTTGATTTAGAATTAGACGAATTTCGAGAAAGTGAGAAGTTGCGGGAAATATGTAATGCACATATTTTATATGGCAGGGGTGAGATTGATATGGCAAAATATTATATGAGTAATGTTAATTTGAATATCTTATCTAAAAAGCAGAGACGTATTGAGAAAGAATTTATTGAACAGATAGATTCAGAAGTTGATGATTACGTAGAAGAAAAGGATAAAGAAAAAAGAAAATATGAAAATAAGGTGAAAAATGGTGTTCCATTTGTAGGAATGTATGAAAAAGATATAGATAATACGAAATTAGGAACGCATACAAGTGTTGAAAATCAATATCTGAATAGTCAGAATAAAAAGTATAAAAAGATAGTTTATGCAAAGAATTATTATTTTAAAGATGGTGATTTTATAATTTTCAGTGCAAAATGCGTAAATGGTATGGTAACGTGGGTAACGGATAATAGAGAAAAGTACGATGAATATTTAAAAGCAAAGAAAAATGCAAATAAGAATTATCATTCAGGCAGTTATAATCCATATGATTCAATGGATGATTATGATGATCCGGAGGACTACTATTATGACAATATGGATGAATATGATGATTATGGCGATGCAGAAGATGACTGGGATGATTATATGGATGAAAAAGATTGACAAAAATGAAAGAATTATAAAAAATATGTCATAAATATAGTATTTACTGCATAAATTATAATTAAAAAAAATTTAAAATAGGAGGTTTTAATTATGAAATCAAAATATTTAGACAAGCCATTCGATAATTTTGAACAAGATTTTGCAGATAAGAATTATTATTTAATGGATAAATATTTGAATTCCAGAAAGTTGAAAGATAAGGACGAGATGAGATCGGCATTAGGTGAATATTATATGTTGGCAGTAAGAAAATATCTTAAAAATGAAAAATTAAGGAAAAAATATAATTTTGAAGCAATATGTATAATGACACTTAAAATGGGCGAAAGTAATTATTGGAGAGCATTAAATCGTAAGAAAAGATGTCCGATAGGTGGTATTATAAGTTATGATGATTTTAGGACATCTTATACGGAAGATAATAATTGCAATATAGTTCTAGAGTGTAATATTTACATAGAATTTGTAGACAATTATGCAATTAATATGGCTATGGCTGAAGCTATATACAATGAATTATCAACTGTAGAGCAGAAAATTTTTCTATATCGTTTTAATAGATGGAGCGATAGTGAGATTAGAAAAGAACTAAATATAAGTGAATATAGATATGACAAATATTTAAAGGAAATAAAGAAAAAGGTAAAGAGAATAATTAAAGAATGATAAAGTGTTTAAGAGTAGTCATATAAACTGTGTATACATAAATTAAGTGAATATATTTATATAAGTATATTAGAAAATAGCTTCTAAAATAATTTGATTTAGCTTATTCTAAAATGATTTTAATATACTTTGTTACACAATCTTCTATTTGAATTTATTTATAATAGGGTTAACTATTCTATCCATCTGTACGATAAATATATTAGAAGGTTGAGTTCAGAATCAGCCAAAACAATTGAATATATAATGAAAAGGAATTTATTAATGATTCAAATGGATGATGCTTTCTTTCTTTATTATTTAATTTATTTATTTACACATTCAAGGAGGAATGAAAAATGAGTAATATATTTACAGATTCAAATGTATCAACAATAGCTAATGGAGTAGCAGCATATTCAAATATGAATAATAAAGGAGCTGCTAATAAGTCAGCAAAGATGAGTAATAATAGTAGTGTTAATGACAGTGCATCGACTGCTGAAACAAGTGCATCAGATACAGTTAAGAAGACTAAAGTAAGTGGAAAGACAATAGGTACACCTGAATTATCTGAAAAAGCGGCAAAATATTATGAGACACTTAAGAAGAAATATTCTAATATGGATTTTATCTTAGTAAGTAATGATATGAAAGAGCAGGCTAAGAGCCAGGCAGGAAGTTATGCTAATGCAAATAAGATGGTCGTGCTTATTGATGAAGAGAAGATAGAGAGAATGGCTGAGGACGAGAAGTTCCGTAAGCAATACGAGGGTATCATTGCAAACGCAGCAAGTGGCATTTCACAACTCGGAAGTAAGATAGCAGGCAGTGGTGCAAGTGTAAAAGGCTATGGTATGCAGGTTAATGATAATGGAACAGCCTCATATTTTGCAGTTCTTGAGAAATCAAGTGAAGCACAGAAAGAGCGTATTGCTAAGAAATCAGCAGAGAATAAGGCTAAGAAGAAAGAAGAGCAGAAAAAGGCTGATAAGGAAGCAAAGCAGGAAAGATTAGAAAAGAGTCGTGAAAATAATGCAGCAAAGAATTCATCAGGAGTTGATTCAGATGATATAAATGTGAGCGGGGATTCTGATACAATTACTATTACGGCATCATCTATTGACGAGCTTTTGAGAAAGATAGATGATTATAACCAGCTTTATAAGAGTGATAATGTAAGAACTGATGCAGAGAAGAAAGTCGGTCAGAGATTTGACTATTCTATTTAACTGTACAGCTAATCATTTGAAAATTTGGAGATTTACAAATGAATAATTCAGCTAATTTAGATTTGACTGAGGAAAAGATTACAACTAAGTTATGGCATTTGTGATACCTTTAATGCTTGAAAATGTGTTGCAGCAGCTCTACAATCTGGTTGATACATAGGTTGTTGGAAAATATATCGGCGAAAATGCTTTAGTGGCAGTAGGGTCATCATATACTTTGATGACCTTTTTGATGTCCATAATAATAGGCTTGTGTCTTGGAAGCAGTGCATTTATTTCAATGGCATTTGGAAAAAGAAGAGAAGATTTGATAAGAAATGGAATATACACATCATTTGTAATAATTGCGACATTGACAGGTATATTAATGCTTATATCATATTGTGGAATAAATGAAATTCTTAATATAATGAATGTTCCTGATAATGTGAAAAGTGTAATGAAGATATATATGCTATATTGTCTTGCGGGTTTTGCAAGGCCGCTTATGGCAATATTTGTAAATGAATCTAAGACAAATATTATAAATATCGGGGTACACTATTTAAGGATAGAGGGTGCATTTTATATAGAAATTGGCATTTTATTTATGCTATATGGCTATTACCGCACAGTTAACAGTCCGATGGTTTCTGTAATAGTAACAGTTATTTCACTTGGCACAAGAGTGATTTTAGCATATGTATTGTCGGGAATTTCATTTATCGGAGTTACAGGTATATGGGCAGCCATATCAATTGGCTGGTTTTTAGCAGATTTTACAGGAATTATAATATATTTATATGATGTCAGGGTCAAAAGGTCTAAAAAAATATGAGCATGCGTATAGGTGAGTGAAAGACCTTTGAAACCACTACAATATGAGCATAATTATGGAGGAATTTATATGTGTACAGCAGCAACTTATAAGACAAAAGATTTTTATTTTGGAAGAACTTTAGATTATGAATTTTCCTATGGAGATGAGATAACGGTCACACCGAGAAATTATGTATTTAATTTCAGACATATGGGTGAGTTAAAGACTCATTATGCAATGGTTGGAATGGCGCATGTTGCAGATGAGTATCCTCTTTATTATGATGCATTTAATGAAAAGGGCTTATGTATGGCGGGACTTAATTTCGTTGGAAATGCAGTCTATGAAGAGATTGATGATTCGAGGGAGAATGTGGCCCAGTTCGAATTTATTCCATGGATATTAAGTAAATGTGCAACTGTAAATGAGGCACGTAAGTTATTAGATAAAATGAATCTTGTAGGAACGCAGTTTAATGAAGCGTTTGCAGCAGCACAACTACACTGGATTATAGCCGACGAAAATGAGGCGATAACGGTTGAATGTGTTAAGGAAGGCTTGAAAATATATGATAATAAAGCGGGTGTTCTTACGAATAACCCACCATTTCCACAACAGATGTTTTTATTGAATCAATATATAAGTTTATCATCAAAGCAGCCAGACAATACATTTTCGAAAATGCTTGATTTGCAGCAATATAGCAGAGGAATGGGAGCAATCGGGCTTCCGGGAGATTTATCATCGACATCGAGATTTGCAAGGGTTGCATTTACAAAATTAAATTCGATTTCAGGTGACTCAGAGGAGGAAAGCGTAAGCCAATTCTTTCATATATTAGGTTCCGTTGACCAGCAAAGAGGGTGCTGTGAAGTGGCAGATGGCAAATATGAGATAACCTTATATACATCATGCTGTAATGCAAATAAGGGTATCTATTACTACACATCATATGATAACAGCCAGATTTCAGCAGTAGATATGAATAGAGAGAATTTAGAAGGAAGTAATCTTATTAAATATCCTTTACTTACAAAAGGACAGATTATGTGGCAGAATTAATGATATATGAATTGCACATTTGGTAAAAATGTGCAATTTTTTTCTTTAAATTACCTGATTTTTTATTTGCGGATAGAAGCATAGAGTGATATTATTATAACTAAAGTTAGAGAAAACTAACTAAAATATGACATATATAACTCGATAAGATATGAGGATTGTGACATATGAGATTCAGATGCCATTGATTTATATGTTGAAATAAAAAGATAAAGGAGATTTAAAGATGTTTATTGATATTAAAGGAGCCAGAAAACAGTATGGTAGTGGGAAAACACTGGTAAATGCATTAGACGGAGTGGACATATCATTAGATGAGGGAAAGATTTATGTAATTCTTGGACCATCGGGTTCAGGAAAGAGTACCCTGTTAAATATGATAGGAGGACTTGATTCCTTAGATTCAGGAACAATTACAATTTCAGGCAGAAATATAAGTAACGCCAATAAGAAAGATTTGACAGAATACAGAAGAGAGGATATTGGTTTTGTGTTCCAGTTCTATAATCTCATTCCTGATTTAACAGTTCAGGAGAATATAGAGGTGGTTTCAGATATTTCTAAGAATCCTATGGATATTGATGAGGTATTAGAAGCACTTGACATCAGCAAATACCGAAGACGTTTTCCTAAGGAATTATCAGGAGGACAGCAGCAAAGAGTGGCAATTGCGAGAGCGCTTATTAAGAATCCTAAATTACTTCTTTGCGATGAATTAACAGGTGCCCTTGATTCTAAATCATCACGCAGCGTACTTAAATTCATTGAGAAAGTTAATGAGCAGTTTAAGACTACTATAATCATTATTACACATAATGAGGCAATAGCAGATATGGCGGACAAGGTAATCAGAATTAAGGACGGCCGTATTGATTCGTGCAGGGAAAATGCGACGAAGAAAAAGGCAGACGGATTGGAGTTGTAAATTATGACATTAAATAAGAGATACATAAGAAATATTAAAGACAATCTTTCGTTCTATATTGCATCAATTGTACTTACTGCAGTTGCACTTTTGATGTTTTTCCTCTTTTATATAGCAGGAACAGGAATTAAAGATTATGGCGACAAATTCTTTGACAGGAATAAATTAGAAGATGCTACATTTACTACATATTTAGAGATTCCTGATAAAGAGATAGAGAAGTTAGAAGATAAATATAACATTACATTTGAGAAAGAACATTATGTAAATATCAGTGAAGATGATTATAAAGTAAGAGTATTTAAAGCTAATCATAAGATTGATTTATATGAAGTAACTGATGGTAAAGATGTTGAAAATGATGATGAAATAGTTATATCTAAAGGCTATGCCGAAAATATGAATGTGAAATTAGGTGACAGCATAGAAATCGCAGGTAAGAGTTATAAAGTCACCGGTTTCTTCTTAAGACCGGATTATCTGTATATGCTTGAAAATGCAGATGATACCTATAAGAATATTACGTCATTTTTCTTAGCATATATGACCGATGATGCTTATGATGCACTTGGTTCTAATGCGTGCCAGTACAAAGTTATCTATAATAAGAATAGTGACAGTACAGCATTTAGAAAATATATTAACGATGAATATAAAGTAAATTCATATTTATCAAAAGATGATAATGAGAGAATTACAATGGTAGATGACCAGGCTGTAATGTTTATTGTTATGGCATATGTATTCTTAGTAACACTTCCACTTATTACTGTTGCACTTATTTCTATTATAATTGGCAGAAAAGTTAAGAATGAACAGAAAATGATAGGTACTCTTACAGCACTTGGATATAAGAAGAGCCAGTTAGTAAGACATTATGCCATACTTGCCATGATTCCGGGAGTTGCTGGTGGAATACTTGTAACAATAATAACTAAGATATTACAGCAGCCATATGGTGAACTTGGGCTTGCAGATTACGAGCCTATGCCTGTTAAATTCCGTTTGCCAATATTTGCAGCTATTCTTGGTATAGTAATTCCTACATTATTATATGCATTAGCAGCAATTAAGAAAGTAAATAAGTTGTTAAAGAAAGATACGGTTACCTTACTTAACGGAAATGCTGATGAATCAAAGAAAACTAAAAGAGTTATGGTTAATTCTAAAAGCAAGGTTAAGAATAAATTCGCAGTAAGAAGTCTGCTTGGCAATCCTGGAAGAACATTTGTCGTATTTTTAGGTGCTGCACTTGGTGCATTTATTATTACAATTGGATTCACGTTTATTGATACTTTTAATAATATTGTGGATAATGGAATGGGCAATATCGGAACATTCAAATATGAATATATCCTTAATTCGCTTGAAACAAAAGAATATGATGATGCAGAGGAACTTATTGTTGGAAATTATGAATACAAAGATGCAACATTTAGCTTAATGGGCGCTGATTCAGATGTTTCACTTATGAATACGAATACTAAAGACGGTAAAAAGGCTGACCTTGATAAAGGCTTCTATATCAGTAATGTAATGGCTTATGCTTATAAAATAAAAGCAGGCGATACGGTAAAATTTAAAAATCCTTATACAATGGAAGAATATTCAGTTGTGATTGAGGGTATTATTGATAATGACAGCCAGAAATTAATACTTGGAAGAAATGACAAAGTAAGAGAAATTATGGGAATAGAAGATGATGTGTATAACTGCCTCTTATCTAAAGAAAAATTAGATATTGGTGACAAAGTTTCTAAGACAATCACATCAGATGATATAAAAGAACAGATGCAGACAGTTATGGACGAAATGGGAAGTATTATATATGCACTTATCATAATCGGTGCTATAATATGTGTATCAGCATTATATGTATCTGTTAATATGTTATTGACTGAGAACCGCCATAACATATCTATGCTTAAGGTATTAGGACTTACTGACAAAGAGATAAACAGAATGGTAATAAATGTTAATCATTTTATTATTCCATTTTCAATTGCGGTTGGTATGGGATTAGGATATCTTGCAATGGTTATTGTGTTCAGAGTATTTTCACAGCTTGAGGGCAATTACTATAAGTCTACATTTAGTTTTGGAAACTTTATTCTTACAATTGTAATTGTAACATTGTGCTATGTAGTTTCACTTATATTAGTACGACGTAAAGTAAATAAGGTAAATATGGTGGAAAGTCTTAAGGATAACAGAGAATAAAAATACCTGGAGGCAGAAAAAGTGATTAAAGGATTTGCACACATAGCTTTATACACAGAGAAATTCAAAGAGACAATTAATTTCTATAAGGAAATATTCGATGCAAAGGAAATGGGATATTTTAAGACTAAGACTGATGCCTGCTGGTTGTCGGTAGGTGACGATATTTTGGAAATATTTAATGAAGAGAGTCTTGGAGACGGTGCTTTTAAACATATTGCAATTGAATGTGATAATGTAGATAATTTATTCGAAAAGGCGCTTAAATGTGGAGCAGCACCACATGTCTATCCTAAAGATATTGCTCTTGCACTTAATGATAAGGTAGAAGCAAGGATAGCTTTCATCAAAGGAATTAATGGTGAACAGATAGAATTATTTGAAAGAAAATGATAAAACCTCTCATATAGAATGCTTGTTATTTAGGCAATAATAAGATATAATACATAACGAGTTAGACATAACTAACTTGTGTGTAAATCATAAAGGACTCCCTATAAACAAAACTGCTGAATTTGTTTACCGGAAAACTTCATTTTCCGGAGGGAGAACCTTGAATTGCTGAAAGGAGAGCGAAAGCCATGAATTATTTAGAAATTGAAAAAGTAATAGGAAGAGAGATATTAGATTCGCGTGGAAATCCAACAGTAGAAGCTGAAGTAGTATTAGCAGACGGAACAGTTGGAAGAGGAGCAGCACCAAGTGGAGCTTCTACAGGCGAATTTGAAGCACTTGAACTTCGCGACGGAGTGAAAGATAGATATTTAGGAAAAGGTGTTGAAAAAGCAGTAGAAAATATCAACACAATTATTAATGATACATTAGCTGGAATGGATGCATCTGACATTTATGCAGTAGACAAAGCTATGATAGATGCAGACGGAACAAAGGACAAGTCTAAATTAGGAGCAAATGCAATTCTTGCAGTATCTATCGCATGTGCAAGAGCAGCATCAATATCACTTGATATTCCTCTTTATCGTTTTCTTGGTGGCATCAGTGGTAACAGGTTACCGGTTCCTATGATGAATATTATTAATGGCGGATGTCATGCATTATCATCAGGATTAGATGTTCAGGAATTTATGATTATGCCTGTTGGTGCACCATCATTCAAAGAATGCTTAAGATGGTGTTCGGAAGTATTCCATGCACTTGCATCTATTCTTAAAGAAAGAGGACTTGCAACATCAGTTGGTGATGAGGGTGGTTTTGCTCCGGCATTAAAATCTGATGAAGAAGCAATCGAAACAATCTTAGAGGCTGTTAAGAAAGCAGGTTATGAACCTGAGAAAGACTTTATGATTGCTATGGATGCAGCATCCTCAGAATGGAAAACAGGAAAGAAAGGCGAATACAAATTACCTAAAGCCGGAACAGTATTCACATCTGACGATTTAATTGAACATTGGAAGAATCTTGTTGAGAAATATCCAATCATCTCAATTGAAGATGCATTAGATGAAGAAGACTGGGAAGGATGGCAGAAGCTTACAAAAGAACTTGGAGACAAAGTTCAGTTAGTAGGTGATGACTTATTCGTTACAAATACAGAGAGATTATCTAAGGGTATCAAACTTGGTTGTGGTAACTCTATATTAATCAAATTAAATCAGATTGGTTCAATCTCAGAAACACTTGAAGCCATTAAGATGGCACATAAAGCAGGTTATACAGCCATAAGCTCACACCGTTCAGGTGAAACAGCAGATACAACAATTGCTGATTTAGCAGTTGCCCTTAACACATGCCAGATTAAGACAGGTGCGCCAAGCCGTTCAGAACGTGTAGCTAAGTACAACCAGTTACTCAGAATCGAAGAAGAATTAGGCGATAGCGCGGTTTATCCTGGAATCAACGCATTCAATGTTGTTAAATAATAATATAAAATATATATAGTAAAGCAATAATAAAGCAATATTATTAAAAATGCCATACACAAATGAGCATTCAGTGCGTATGGTATTTTTATATAAAGACCAGCTGGAATTACACCAACTGGTCTTTTATTCGATTATTTATAGGAAACCGGATAATAATCCATAGTGAGTGTAGAGAATCTGGTTATTATTAATTGAATCTCCTGTTGAAATACACATTATATAATATTAGCAACCAAAACAATTACGGATATAGTTCCATAAATCGCTACAGTTTGAAATAAACTTAAAACACATTTTAATATCCTCCTTTATTTTTTATTGAATACTTTTATTTGTCTTAGCTAATGACAAATGAATTGTAACAATTTTGTAACATATTTGCAATATGAAAGTATTGGAAGATAAGGCAGCAGTTGGAAAATGGTATAGCCGCTTCAATCGTAAAAAAAATTTAATAGATTAATTGCATTGTCTATGATATAATCAACAGATAAGCAGATTGTGGATATTTTTGTGAAAGGAATATGGAAGATAATGCTTAACGAAGAAAAGATAAGACTTATGACGAAGTTAGCAATATATGAACAGGGAGAGGGCAAGGAATCAATTAAGAGCAACAAGTATTATAAGAAAGATTATGTTGGACTTAAAATGATTAATACAGCCATAACCATAACATTGGCATTTATGTTGTGCCTGATATTGTGGGTAATATATAAGGTGGATTTTTTTGCGAAGAACATAGTATCTATGAATTTATTTACACTTGGTAAGAAGATTCTTATTATATATGTTATAACATTTATTATATATATGCTTATTTCGTATGTGGTTTATTCTATAAAATACCTGAAGATGCATGATATGAATGTAGAATATTCAGAGAATTTAAAAGAATTATATATGGTTTACAAAAGAGAAGAAAAGAGTAAAAGCGAAACAAAATTAGGAGGAACAGACTCTGATGACAAAACTTTTGGTTTTTAAGGAAAAAATAAGAAAATTATATAGTTCACATTCAACGTATATATTGCCGGTTATAAGATTTGTATTGGCACTTACATATGTCTTGATGATTAATAATTATTTAGGTATTGGCGGGATACTAAATAACTTTGTGTTAGCTATAATTATAGCAGCTTGTTGTTCGTTGTTGCCAGTCAATGTAATAGTGTTTTTAATGTCATTACTGTTGATAGTGAATATATATAGAATAGCAGCAGAGATGGCATTAGTTGCATTAGTTATATACCTTATAATGTATATTGCTTATTTCAGATTTTCGGTTAGATATGGATATGTATTACTAGTTATGCCAATAGTATTTTTATTAAGAATACCATATTTAATGCCACTTGTTATAGGAGTTGGATTATCTATGACAGCGATTGTACCTATGGTATTTGGTACAATAATATTTTTCATAATGAAATATGCAGGAAGTGAGGTTATAGCCGATGGAAGCAAGGCTTCAGGTGTAGATAAGGCAAGTTCATTTTTAAGAAATGTATTAGCTAATAAGGAAATGTTTGCTATAATTCTTGCATTTGTATTAGCAGCACTTGTTGTATATGGGATTAAACGTTTATCTATAGACCATTCAATGCAGATAGGCATAATTGCTGGCGGAATCTTAGAATTAATTATAATTGTATGTGCAACATATATATTTGACATTGATGGTATATATCCTATATGGATGGTAGCTGTAATGGGGCTTCTGGCAATAGGAATATCCTATATATTACAGTACTTTGTACTTGCAGTAGACTATTCGGGAACAGAGTATATACAATTTGAAGATGACGATTATTACTATTATGTCAAGGCAGTACCTAAGATAAAAGTTACAGCATCAGATGTACAGGTAAAGCGTATAAATGTTAAGAAGATGAAATAATCAAAGGAATAAAATAATCTGAAAAATAAGATAATTAGAAAATAGTCAGTAAATACTTGAAGAAGAAAAATATAAAAAATTAAAGAAAAGAAATAATCGAAGTTTTGTGAGGAAGTGATTACGTGGAAGAAGTTATTCAGAATGTTGTGTCATTTATTGAAAGATATATAACGATACCTAAAGTCGGTGTTACCGACATAGTTGAAATAGTAATCATAGCAGCTTTAATATATGAGATTATGATATGGATAAAGAATACAAGAGCCTGGACATTATTCAAGGGTATAGTTATTCTTATTGTATTTGTATTATTAGCAGCAATCTTTAATCTTAATACAATATTATGGATTGCAGATAAAACATTAAATGTTGGTATTATTGCGGCAATAATTGTATTTCAGCCTGAACTAAGAAGAGCCTTAGAACAGTTAGGAAGAAAGAATTTTATCAATAATATATTTACATTTGATGATTCGAAGAATAAAAATGAGAGATTCAGTGACAGAACGATTACGGAATTAGTAAAAGCTACATATGAACTTGCAAAACACAAGACAGGAGCATTAATTGTAATAGAGAAAGAAATCAGTCTTACTGAATATGAGAGAACAGGAATTGCAATAGATTCAGAGATAAGTAACCAGCTTTTGATAAACATTTTTGAACATAACACACCACTACATGATGGTGCAGTTATTATAAGGGGAGACAGAATCGTAGCAGCCACATGTTATCTGCCATTATCGGATAATATGGAACTTAGCAAAGAACTTGGAACCAGACACAGAGCAGGTGTCGGTGTCAGTGAGACCACAGACAGTTTTACAATTATTGTTTCAGAGGAGACAGGTAAGGTTTCAGTGGCAGAAGGTGGAAAATTAATTAGAAATGTTGATGGTGAGAATCTTAAGAGCGAGCTTGTTGCATTACAGAATAAAACCGTAGATTCAAAGAGATTTAAAATATGGAAGGGAAGAAAACACAATGAAAAAGATATTAACGAATAATATTGCATACAAGTTATTATCATTATTTTTTGCTGTAATATTCTGGCTCATTGTGGTGAATATCGATGATCCGGAAGTTACAAGAACTATTCAGGGAATACCTGTAACAACATTAGATGAAGAAGTTATTACCGAGAAGAATCAGGTATATACTATTCTGTCAGGTAAAGAAGTGACAGTAACAATAAAAGGGCCAAGGTCAGAAGTAGATAAAATGAGCAAAGAGGATTTCGTAGCCGAAGCACCATTTAGTGAGAAATCGAATGTTGATGCGGTACCTATATATGTGAAATTTAGAAATTCTAAGTATGATAAAGACTGTGAAATATCGCAGAAGACTATGTCGATGAAGTTAGAGATTGAGAATATAGTAACGAAGACTTATGAGATAGAGATTAATCAGACAAGTGGACTCACGTCTTCATATTATCTGGGAAAGGAAAGCATTGAACCGTCATCAGTAACGGTTTCAGCACCGGAATCTGTGATTAACCAGATAAAACATGTGGGTGCAGATGTCGATTTATCAAGTCATACCGGAGATTTTACAACACAGCTTAATATAAAGTATTATACAGCGACAGGTACATTAGCAGATATGAAATCTAATGTTAAAACTGATACAGATACAGTTAATTATACAGCAAAGGTATATCCGGTGCGTGAAGTGCCACTTAAGTTTGGAACAACAGGTACGGTAGCTGATGGATATGAATTAGTTGAAGTTACTGGAGAAAAGAATACTCTTAAGATAGCAGGACCTGGAGCAGAACAGATAGAGAGCATAGTTTTTCCAGACGAATTAATTAATATCTCAGGTGCAAGTTCGGATATTTCAGTTTCGGTAGATGTTTCAGCACAGCTGCCAAGCGGTGTGTTCCTGTGTAGCGAAAATGATTCAACTATGAATGTAACAGCCAAAATAGAGAAACTTGTTACAAGCACATACAGAATACCAATAAGCGAGATTGATAAGAATAACATTCCAGATGGATATTCGGCAGAAATAGTTCAGTCGAGTATTAATATAACATTGTCAGGTTTACAGAAATATCATGATAGTTTTAATGTTAATAATTTAAATGCATATGTGGATTTGAAGAATACTGTAGAGGGAAATAATGAAGTAATTGTAAAATTCACATTACCTGAAGGATTACGTGTAGTTTCAGAAGTCAGAGTAAATGTTTTAATAACAAAAAATAACAGTAACAATAATGGTGAAACAACGACGGCATCTACTGGTAGTACTGAAAATACAAGTAATACCCAAGATATAAGTCAATAATAAAAAAGTGTAATATGCCTGTATAAAGCAGGCATATTATAACGTAGAAAGGTATGAGAAAAATGGTAAAACAAAAGGTGCGGGTTAAAGTTTTATCAGGAATTCATTTCAGACCGGCAGGCAGAATTACAGAAAAAGCACTACAATACGAGTCTGCTATTAAAGCGGTCAGGGAAGAGACAGAATCAAATGTTAAAAGCTTTCTGAATCTCCTGGCAGCATGTATAAAGTGTGGAGATGAAATAGAGATAAGATGTGAAGGTCCGGATGAGAAAGAAGCACTAGAAGAGATAGTGAAGATGTTTGAAGATACTAATCTTGGAAGGGAAGAAGGTCCGGGTTAATGCACATATGAATTTAAAATTTCTTATATAAATAAATTAATATAAGAAACTATTATAATAATAAATTAATTGAGCTGATAACTACAAACAGATGATTTATTAAAAATAAAAATATAGAAGGAGAGCGTTTTTAGACGCGAAATTGAAAATGGGAAAATATTTTGGAACTGATGGATTCAGAGGCGAGGCAAATGTAGATTTAACAGTTGAACATGCTTTCAAGGTAGGAAGATATTTAGGCTGGTACTATTCAAAGGAACATAAAGCAAAAGTTGTAATAGGTAAAGATACAAGAAGAAGCAGCTATATGTTCGAGTACGCACTTGTAGCAGGACTTACTGCATCAGGTGCAGATGTGTATCTTTTACACGTAACTACTACACCTAGTGTATCGTATGTAGTAAGAACAGATGGCTTTGATTTAGGAATAATGATTTCAGCAAGTCATAATCCATATTATGATAATGGTATTAAGGTAATAAATGCACAGGGTAAGAAATTAGAAGCAGAAGTAGAAGAAAAAGTAGAAGAATATATAGATGGTAAAGTCGGTGAGATTCCATTTGCAAAGAGAGAGAATATTGGTAAAACAGTAGATTATGCAATAGGAAGAAACAGATATATAGGATATCTTATTTCAATAGCAACACGCTCATTTAAGGATAAGAGAGTTGGACTTGACTGTTCTAACGGAAGTGCATCAGCAATTGCAAAGAACGTATTTGATGCATTAGGTGCTAAGACATATGTTATTAATAATGAACCTGATGGAACTAATATTAACAGAGAATGTGGTTCGACACATATAGAATATTTACAGAAGTTTGTTAAAGATAATAACTTAGATGTCGGATTTGCTTATGATGGAGATGCAGACAGATGTATCGCTGTTGATGAGAACGGCGAGGTTGTAGATGGCGATAACATCTTATATGTATGTGGTGTGTACATGAAACATCATGGACAGTTAGAAAATGATACAATTGTTACGACCGTAATGTCTAATATAGGTCTCTATAAAGCACTTGACAAAGAAGGTATCAAATATGAAAAGACAGCAGTAGGAGACAAATATGTATGCGAGAATATGATGCAGAATGGGCATTGCCTGGGTGGTGAACAGTCAGGACATATAATATTTAGTAAACACGCTACAACCGGAGACGGAATACTTACATCATTAAAGATTATGGAGGCGATGTTAGAGAATAAGAACACACTTGGTAATCTTAGAAAAAATCTTAAGATTTATCCACAACTTTTGGTAAATGTTAAAGTTAAGGATAAAAACGAAGTAATGAATAATGCTGAACTGAATCAGTTGTCGGACAAAGTTTCGGAAGAACTTGGTAATCAGGGAAGACTGTTATTACGCCAGAGCGGAACAGAACCTTTAGTAAGAGTTATGGTTGAAGCTGAAACAGATGAAATTTGCAAAAAATATGTAGATATGGTTGTGGATAAGATTAATCAGATTAGCAAGTAAGATAAACTAAGTAAGCAGATAAGAATAAGTCAAATTAACAAATAACATTAATTAGATTATTAAGCAGAATAACATAAATCAGATTAGCAGGTAAGGAAAAGAAAATATGAAAAATAAAGATTTGTGTACTGTTGATGTGATAATACCAACATATAAACCAGATAAAAGGATATATAAGATAATTGAAAAATTAAATATTCAGCATCATAAAGTAAATAAAATTATTATTATGAATACTCAGACAGAAAAGCAATATATAGATGATAATATGATATCTGAGAAATATAGTAATGTAGAAGTATATAATGTGCCTAAGAAAGAATTTAATCATGGATTAACAAGAAATCTTGGAGTATCACATTCACAGGCAGATTATATAATATTTATGACACAGGATGCGATGCCTATGGACAAATATCTTATAGATGAACTCATAAGACCGTTTTCAGATGAAGATGTATATGTCACATATGCAAGACAGTTACCAAATAAGAATTGTAAGTATGTTGAGAAATATATAAGAAGCTTTAATTATCCGGATAAAGATATCGCAAAAAATAAAGAAGACATAGAGACTATGGGCGTTAAAGCATTTTTCTGTTCAGATGTATGTGCGGCATATTCGAGAAAACATTTTATTGAACTTGGAGAATTCGTTGAGACAGATTTTAATGAAGATACTTATTTTGCATATAAAGTATTAATGAATGATAAAAAGGTGTATTATGCTTCATGTGCGAGAGTATTGCATTCCCACAATTACACATATAGGGAACAGTTTAAGAGAAATTATGCGATAGGAAAGTCGCAGAAAGAATTCGCCTATGTATTTGAAAATGTCAAATCAGAATCCGAAGGAATAAGAATGGTTAAAAGTGCAATGAGTCATATACTCCGTCATGGTAAATGGTATATGATTCCTGATTTAATAATAAGTTCAGGGTTTAAATTATTAGGTTACAGAATGGGTAAGGCATTTGGAACCAAGAGTTCTGAGACTGTTAATGAAAATAATGAGTGATTAAGTTAAAGGGAAATACTTGTATTGACGAAAAGTTAGTGTTATAATCTTTCGAAAGTGTTAACATTAATCGAGAATTGTAACACACTAATATTTATAAAATAAAAAGGAATGATGTTAAATGGGACTAATAAGTATGAAAAAGTAAAAATTATTATCTTGAAAAAATACAGTGTGATTTATCGACTATCGACTCTGAAACTGACTAAAGAATGAATATATAGAAAATTTTATGCAGATTCAGAATGGAAAGGAAATAAAAATATGTTAAATTATAAGAAATATAAAAGAGTACCCGTAGTAAAAATGGAGACCAGAGAATGGCCTGATAAAGAGATACAGAAAGCACCAGCATGGTGTAGTGTGGATTTAAGAGATGGAAACCAGGCATTAATAGAGCCTATGGTTGTGGAAGAGAAGATAGAATTCTTTAATATGCTTGTTAAACTTGGATTTAAAGAGATAGAAGTAGGTTTTCCATCAGCTTCACAGATAGAATATGACTTTTTAAGACAATTAGTAGATAGAAACTTAATACCTGATGATGTAATGGTTCAGGTCCTTGTACAGTGTCGTGAACATCTTATTGCAAGAACATTTGAAGCATTAGATGGCATCAAACAGGCAGTAGTACATATATATAATTCAACATCTACACTTCAAAGAGATGTAGTATTTGGAATGAGTAAAGATGAGATTAAGCAGATAGCAATAGACGGAACAAAGCTTGTTAAAAAATATGCAGAAGAATTTCCAGGTAAGATTGTTCTTGAATATTCACCTGAAAGTTTCACAGGAACAGAGTTAGATTATGCTTTAGATGTATGTAATGCAGTCCAGGATGTGTGGCAGCCAACACCTGATAATAAGATTATCTTTAATTTACCAGCAACAGTAGAGATGACAACACCTAATGTCTATGCTGATCAGATTGAATGGATGAATAAACATTTTAAAGACAGAGACAGCATTATATTAAGTGTTCATCCTCATAATGACAGAGGAACGGGAATTGCAGCTACAGAATTAGCTTTACTTGCAGGTGCAGACAGAGTAGAGGGAACATTATTCGGAAATGGTGAGAGAACAGGTAACGTTGATGTGCTTACAATTGCATACAATATGTTCTCTCAGGGAATTAATCCAGAACTTAATTTAGAACATATCAATGAGATTATCGAAGTATATGAAAGGTGTTGTAAGATGCCTGTAGGCATGAGACATCCATATGCAGGTAAGCTTGTATTTACTGCGTTCTCAGGTTCACATCAGGATGCTATTAATAAAGGTATTCATGCTATGGCTAAGAGAAATGATGGAATATGGGAAGTTCCTTATCTTCCAATTGATCCTAGTGATGTCGGAAGAGAATATGAACCGATTGTAAGAATTAACAGCCAGTCAGGTAAAGGTGGTGTGGCATTTGTTATGGATACATATTTTGGATTCAAGCTTCCTAAAGGTATGCATAAGGAATTTGCCGATGTTATCCAGAAGATTGCAGAGGAACAGGGAGAAGTTTCACCAGATACGATTATGGATAAATTCACAGAAGAGTATCTTGTTGCCAAGACTGAAAAAGAATATCCATATGAATTTGAAAGTTGCCAGGTAGTAGATAATGGCACTAATAGTGCGTCAGTTAAACTCACATTTAAGTATAAAGGCGAAAAGAAATATGTAGAAGCTGAAGGTACGGGACCTATTGATGCTGTTCAGAAAGCAATTATGAAAGAAACAGGTGTAGACGTTAAACTTTTAGACTACACAGAGCATACATTAGGTGAGGGTTCTCACGCAAAAGCAGCAGCTTATATCCAGATGTTAGATAAGACTACTAAGAAGACAACATTTGGTGTAGGTGTAAGTTCTAATATTACAAGAGCCTCAATTAGAGCAATATTCAGTGCTTTAGACAGATTGGAAAAATAATCTTGAGATGGAGATTTCAGGTATAAACAATAGTTACTTGATTTTTAAATACATATACTGTAAAATGTGCAAGGTGCATAATTACAAAGAGAGGAAGATCGCAAGATATGAAACTAATTATTCAGATTCCATGTTATAATGAAGCGGAGACATTAGAAATTGCGTTGAATGAATTACCAAAACACATTGATGGCATTGATATAATTGAGTATTTAATTATCAATGACGGCAGTAAAGATAATACAATAGAAGTGGCACGCAACTGGGGTGTCAATTATGTTGTCGATTTAAAGAGAAATAAAGGACTTGCAAAAGGTTTTATGGCAGGTTTAGATGCCTGCCTTAGAAACGGAGCCGATATCATCGTAAACACGGATGCGGATAACCAGTATGTTGCAGATGATATAGAGAAACTTGTTCGTCCAATCATAGAGGGAAAGACAGATATTGTCATAGGAGAAAGACCTATTGATAAAACAGAACATTTCTCACCGATTAAGAAGAAGTTACAGCATTTTGGAAGTTATGTTGTAAGAAAGGCTTCTAACTCAGATATTCCTGATGCACCAAGTGGTTTCAGAGCATATAGCAGAGAAGCAGCAATGAGAATGAATGTTACTAATGAATACACATATACATTAGAGACAATTGTGCAGGCGGGAAGAAATAAGATTCCTCAGACATCAGTTCCTATAAGAACTAATGGCGAGTTAAGACCATCACGGCTTTTTAACAGTATGATGGGTTATGTTAAGAAATCAATGTTTACAATTCTAAAGGCATTTATGATGTATAAACCACTAAGATTCTTTACATGGCTGGCATTAATTCCGGGTATGATAGGACTTGGTATAGGTGTAAGATACATTATATTTATGTGTATGGGACAAGGTGGCGGTCATATTCAGTCACTAATTCTTGCAAGTACATTGATGCTTCTTGGTTTCTCAACTTATATTATGGGATTACAGGCAGATTTAATTGCATCAAACCGTAAGTTATTAGAAGATATTCAGTATCATGTCAGAAAATTAGATTATGATAAAGATTCAGAGAAAAACAAAAATAAAGATAATGAGTAACAAGAGAGTAGTTTTTAATCTCATTATCACTTAATATGGCAGTAAACAGATAGTCTTGAATAAATGGAGATTGTTATGATATCTTACAATAATAAAAATGTATTATTTATCACAACTAAGAATCTTGATTATTTACGAAATACCCAGGAAATCGAGATGATAAAGAAAGACGGAGGACAATTGACAGTTATTGGTTCATATTCAAAGAGCTACGTTAAAAGATTGCTTAGTGTTTACGCAAAGATATTAACTACGTCAATGAGAAAATTTGACGTAGTTTTTGTTGGGTTTGCACCACAATTGATATTTGCACCATTTAACTGGAAATTTAAGAAGAATACGGTAGTAATTGATTTCTTTATTTCTATGTATGATACTATTGTATTTGATAGAAAGAAGATTAAAGATGGAAGTTTATTTGCAAAACTTCTGAAGCATTATGATAAAAAGGCAATAAAGGCAGCCGATGAGATAATATGTGATACTAATGCACATGGCAGATATTTTGTTGAAGAGTTTGGTGCTAATAGAGATAAGATGCATACATTATATCTTGAAGCGGACAGAAGCATTTATTATGTGAGAAACCTTGAGAGACCTGAAAGAATGAAAGATAAATATGTGGTATTATATTTTGGAAGCATATTGCCGCTTCAGGGTATTGAAGTTATATTAGATGCAATAGATAAGATTAAAGACAATAAAGAATTATACTTTATTATAGTAGGTCCTATTAAGGATGAACTAAATAAACCGATAGCTGATAACGTAGAATATCATAATTGGTTAAGTCAGGAAGAACTGGCAGAATATATTGATTATTCTGATTTATGCCTGTCAGGTCATTTCAACAAAAATATTAATAAAGCAAAGAGAACAATTCCTGGTAAGGCATATATCTATGATGCGATGAATAAGAAGATTATTTTCGGTGATAATCCGGCAGTCAGGGAACTATATTCAGAAGATGAAGACAAATATTATTTTGTGGAGATGGGGAATCCTGATGCTCTTGCAGAGAAAATTGTTGAATGTTCTAGGAAAAGGAATTAAAAATGTTATCAGTAACCAGAAAATATTTAATAAACAGTAAGAATGTGGATAAATCTGCATATGTCTGGAATACGTTTGCAGCAATGCTTAATTCATTTCAGACAACATTAATACTATTAATAATAACCAGAATGGGTAATGACTATGATGGAGGTGTATTTACCATAGCGTATGCAATCGGTAATCTTATGATGACGATTGGTAAATATGGTATGAGAAATTTCCAGGCAACAGATGTTAATGAGAAATATTCATATAAAGAATATATAATTTCAAGATATATTTCAAGTATAATTATGATAATTTCAAGCACAGCCTATATACTTGTGTGTATATTTGTTAATGATTATCCTACTGATAAATGCATAGTAGTAATATCTGTATGTGCAGTCAAGTTTGTAGAAGCCGTAGAAGATATTTTGCATGGAAGAATGCAGCAGAAAGGCAGATTAGATGTTGCTGGAAAGATACTTGGAATCAGATTATTTATATATATAGTGGTATATATAGGTATGTATATTGCTACAGGTGATTTAGTGCTTACGTCAGTTGTGGCATTCGTAACAACCACACTTCTAGCAATTATATTTAACACATCTGTATATAAGGAATTTAGTACAAAAGAAAATAAATATGAGACTTCTAATGTTAAGAAGCTTATGATTACATGTTTTCCGCTTGCAGCATGTACATTTCTTATTATGTATATTGCAAATGCACCTAAATATTCGATTGATGCTGTATTAGATGAGAAGACACAGACATGTTTTAATATTATTTTTATGCCGGTATTTGTAATATCATTACTTAGTAACTTTATATTTCAACCTATGTTGTTCAAGGTTGCCAGTGTATGGCAGGAGAAGAAAACCCATGAATTTAAGAAGATAATTGTAAGACAGACATTCATAATATTAGGTCTTACAATTATAATAGCACTTGGTGGTTTCTTACTTGGAATTCCGGTTTTAAGTGCAGTATTCAGCGTTAACCTAAAAAGCTACAGAACAGAATTAGTTATATTAATCCTAGGTGGTGGAATGTTAGCGTTAATTAATTTTGAAAATATGATTATTACGACTATAAGATACCAGAGATTTCTTATCTGGGGATATTTGATAGTTGCTGTAATTTCATATGTATTTGGTAACAGAGTAGTAAGAAATTATGGAGTATTGGGGATCTCAACGTTTTATTCAATATTAGTCACCTTGCTTGCAATTGGATTCTTCATTCTTATGAGATGGTCAGTTGTAAGAATTGCTAAGAAAGATTTAAAAGAAGAATAAAAACTATACACGAGAAAGGAATTAATTTATGAAGATAGCAGTAGCAGGTACAGGATATGTCGGCTTAGTTACAGGTGTATGTCTTGCGGAACATGGTCATAATGTAGTATGTGTGGATGTAGACGAGGAAAAAGTTGCAAAAATGAGTAAAGGTATTTCTCCAATATATGAACCAGGTCTAGATGATCTTATGATTAAAAATATGGAGAGACTTACGTTTACAACAGATTATGCATCTGCATACAAAGATGCAGAAGTAATATTTATCGGTGTAGGTACACCAGAGAAGAAAGATGGTTCGGCTAATTTGACTTATGTATATAAAGTTGCTGAACAGATTGCTGAAAATGCTGAAAATGACTGTATAGTAGTCATTAAATCTACTGTTCCAATCGGAACAAATGATAAAGTGGAAGCATTTATAACAGAAAAGGCTAAAGATGGAATATCAATCCATATTGCATCTAATCCTGAATTTTTAGCACAGGGAACAGCAGTAAGAGATACTCTTCATGCATCCCGTATAGTAATTGGTGCTGAGAGCAAATATGCAGCAAATATCCTTAAAGAAGTATATAAAGATTTTGATGCTCCGATTCTTGTTACAAACAGAAGAAGTGCTGAAATGATAAAATATGCATCAAATGATTTCCTTGCACTTAAGATTTCGTATGTAAATGAAATCGCGAACTTATGTGAAATTGTGGGTGCCGATATTAATGATGTAACAAAAGGAATGGGATATGATCCTAGAATAGGTGATAAATTCCTTAATGCAGGCATCGGATATGGTGGTTCATGCTTTCCAAAGGATACTAAGGCATTACATTGGCTCGCTAATTTCAATGACTATGAATTAAAGACAGTTAAGGCAGCTATTGAGACAAATGATAATCAGAAATTCAAGATAATTAAGAAGGCAAGAAAGTATTATGAAAATCTCCAAGGCAAGAAAATCGCTGTATTAGGTCTTACGTTTAAACCTGGTACAGATGATTTAAGAGAAGCACCATCACTTGTAAATATCCCAATCTTCCTTGACGAGGGTTGCGAGATAAAAGCATGGGATCCTGCAGGTGTAGAAAATTATAAGAAGAAATACCCAACAGAGATTATTTACTGTGATTCAATAGATGAGGCAATTAAAGATGCAGACCTTTGCGTCATTTTTACTGAATGGGATGAAGTTAAGAAGTATGATATTACTAAGTTCGAGAAACTTATGAGAAATCCTATTGTTATAGATGGTAGAAACTGTTACGATTTAGAGCAGATAAAGAAAACAAATGTTATATATGACAGCATGGGAAGAAAGACAGTTAATCTCATTTAATGAAAGGATTATCCTATGAAGAAGATACCCGATATGAAAAAGTTATTTAATTGGAAAGTTGTACTGACGTTTTTACTTGTAATATGTAACCTTATGGTTATATTTGGAAGTATGCCAAGTACAAATCCGATAATAGGGTGGTATGATAATGACATTACAGGTAATGAAGAATATGAAGTCCTGATTGTAACAAATGACAATCAGACGTATATAAAAGAATTAGATGTGAGTTATGGAGTGGCTACACTATATATTCCTGAAGAATATACTGATATAAAAAGTCTTACATTAACAGGCGATGTTGATATATTGAATGATTCTAAGGTAGTATTATCAAGCAGAGATATCATTATATATAGAGATGATATTAAAGCGGATATAGATGATAATGAACTTACATTGAAAAACAGCCAGTTTAAAAAGATACAGTTTTTATTAATGTTTGACTGGCGTGTTAAATTAGAAGTATTAACGGTAATATGGTTTGTTTATATATGTATAATGATATTTGGTATTCTTCGTGAAAAGAATAAGCTGAATCTTAAATGTATTGGAACTGTAATTCTTACTTTATTACTCATAGGAAGTGCAGATATCATTAAGGATATGGACAGGACCTATGAAACTACGAATTTAAACCTTAATGCCAGTGGTCTTACAGATATAATAAAATCTGATTCTGATATGTTACAGAAGATAAATACAGATAAAAATCTGCAAGGTGTAAGTGTGAGATTTGCAACATATTCAACTGAAATTAAAGGTAAATATATATTTACACTCTATGATGCAGACAAAAATCCATTGGAAAATGTAGAGGTCAGAGGAAGAGATTTTGCAGATAATGAATATGGTATAGCAATGTTTAATAATATTTATCCAAAGGGTGAATATTATTTCGGAATTGCTGCACAAGATAATAATGATGATACATTATCTGCATGGACAACAGGCGGCAATGACTATAAAGATGGTGCATTTTATAACAATGGAATTGATACAGGTGTGGATTTAGATTTTAATATTATAGTTGATGGACCCAATACCAAAGTCATTGCAATGATTATTGTATTAGTATTCTATCTGCTTGTATTGATGGTTATCTGGCATAATAATATAAGGTTTTTATCCAGAATAACAGTTAAAGCCATATATGGTATAACATTTGTATATGCAGTATTTATGATGATATTTGCATGGAAATACATGTACTTAGGCGTATATGACGAGATGGCACATATCTCATATCTTGCAGACCTGACAAGAAATCCACATATTGTATCCGAATATGAGAATCAGAATCTGTTAGTTGGTGAAACAAATGGAATAAGTGAAACCACAGCTAATACTATAGCATTACACCAGTCATTTGGAACATTTAAAGGCAAATGGAGTAATACAGTAAGTTATTTAGGTCATCCATCATTATACTACTGGCTTATGATACCACTCAATGCAGTAACATTTCATGATAATCTGGTATATGTGAATCTGGATATATTGAGGATATTTAACATGGTGTTAGTTGCGATGGGAATAGCCTTATTCTTGTATATCGGATATTCAAGAATTAATAAACGTTATCCTGCATTACATCTAATGTATGCAATGATGATAGTATCATTTCCGATGCTTACAGGCTGTGCACCGATGATTAACAATGATAATCTGGCAATTTTGGTTGTTGCAATATTCACACTAGGAATAATAAGGTTTGCAGAGAATAAGAGAAATAAGCTCACATATTTCCTTATTGCAATAGGAATAACAGCGTCAGCACTTACAAAATTAACAACGTGTCTCATGCTTGTGATATGTGCATTATTCTTTGTTATAAAGACCATTATTGATGAGAAAGATATTAAGAAAGTATTTGGCAGAGATTTCTGGTATACGGTTCCGGTATATTTAATTGCTGCAGCTTATTATATGTTAGTATTTGTACAATATGGAAAGATACAGATAAGTCTTCATGATTTAGTAACAGATGAGGTATTTAAAACATACAACATTGTTTATAAAGAACCAATTATGAGGACAAGAATAACATTTTATGAGTTTATTAAAAGGTTTGAAAAGGGATTCATTAAGCAATGGATTCGTGGAGTTACCTGGCATACAGATGTAGATTTTAATAAGAAAGCCATCAGACTTGCGTATGAAATATTATGGTTATCACCAATAATAATGTTAATAAGAATAAAATATAAAGAAAATGAAAAGCAGATAAGAAACTTCTTTAAAAGCTTTTCAATTGCATTAATAATAACTGTTCTAATGCAGTTTATACGTGCATTTAAGGACTTCCAGTTTATATCAGGACATCCGGGATTACAGAGCAGATATTACATCTGTGTAATGCCTGTTATGGTAATGATGTTATGCTATGAACTTCGGTCACGTATGGAAGAAAATAAATTTATAACATCTTCTGTGAAAAATGATAAGAAAATTTACCTAAATAGTATTTTTAATGCAATTGCCATCACATTGGCGCTGTTAGCATTGTATGGAGGTGGATTAATTTACATCTTTTTTACAACAAGTTTTATAAAATAGTGATAAAATCTAATATAAGGCTTGCATTTTTTGCGATAAAATAATATATTAAATAAATACAAATAGCAAAGGAGTTAAATTATGAGAACTTATTTAGTAACTGGTGGAGCAGGATTCATAGGCTCAAATTATATTCACTATATGTTTAAGAAGTATGATAATGATATTAGAATTATCAATGTTGATGCATTAACATATGCAGGTAACCTTGAGAATTTGAAGGATATTGAAGATAGAGATAACTACACATTTGTTAAAGCTAATATCTGCGATAAGGAAGCAATTGCTAAAATATTTGCAGAAAATGACATTGACAGAGTTGTACATTTCGCAGCAGAGAGTCATGTTGACAGAAGTATTAAGAACCCTGAAGTATTTGTTCAGACAAATGTATTAGGAACAGCAGTTATGTTAAATTGTGCTAAAGCAGCATGGGAATTACCTGATGGAACATTTAAAGAGGGCAAGAAGTTTTTACATGTTTCTACTGATGAGGTATATGGTTCATTACCAGATGATGATAATGCATTCTTCTATGAGACATCACCATACGAACCACATAGCCCATATTCAGCAAGTAAAGCATCTTCAGATATGTTAGTTAAGGCATATATGGATACTTATAAGTTTCCAGCTAATATTACTAACTGTAGTAATAACTATGGACCTTACCAGTTCCCAGAGAAGTTGATTCCACTTATTATTAACAATGCATTACAGGGAAAGAAGCTTCCAGTATATGGTGATGGCAAGAATGTTCGTGACTGGTTATATGTTGAAGACCATGCTAAAGCAATTGATATGGTTCAGGAAAAAGGTAAGTTATTTGAGACATATAATGTCGGTGGACACAATGAAAAACAGAATATTGAAATCATAAAGATTATTATTGATACTTTACAGGAGATGCTTCCAGACGGAGATCCAAGAAAAGCACTTGTAAGTGAGGATTTAATTACTTATGTTGAGGATAGAAAAGGTCACGACAGAAGATATGCGATTGCACCTGACAAGATTAAAGCTGAAATTGGCTGGTATCCAGAGACAATGTTTAAAGATGGTATCAAGCTTACAATCAAATGGTTCTTTGAACATGAAGATTGGATGAAGAATGTAACAAGCGGTGATTACCAGAAGTATTACGAAGAAATGTACAAATAAAATGAATTAAAATGGGAATATGTGGAATGTTCCCATTTTAGTGTGTAAAATTAAATTGATAAATATCAAGAATATATGTTGAATATTTTATAAAAGCAGATTTTAGAGACATTAAAATGATAATATCAAGATAATGATATTAAGATGATGACATCAAGATGATATGTATAAGAATGGAGGAATATTGTGAAAGGTATTATTTTAGCAGGCGGTTCAGGAACACGTCTTTATCCATTAACAAAGGCAGTATCAAAACAGATTATGCCTGTATATGACAAACCAATGATTTATTACCCATTATCAACACTTATGTTAGCAGGAATCAGAGAGGTATTAATTATCTCAACTCCTAGAGATTTACCAGTATTTAAGGAATTATTCGGTTCAGGCGAACAGCTTGGCATGAGATTTGAATATGCTATTCAGGATCAGCCAAGAGGACTTGCTGATGCATTTATTATTGGAGAGAAATTTATCGGTGATGATAATGTTGCACTTGTACTTGGTGATAATATATTCTATGGACAGAGCTTTTCAAAGGTTCTCAAGAATGCAGCATCAAGAGAAAAGGGCGCTACAATATTCGGCTATTATGTAAAGGATCCAAGAGAATATGGTGTTGTAGAGTTCGATGAGAATGGCAAGGCTTTATCAATTGAAGAGAAACCTGCTAATCCAAAGTCAAATTATGCTGTACCAGGATTATATTTCTATGATAATGATGTAGTAGAAATAGCTAAAAATGTTAAGCCTTCTGCAAGAGGAGAGATAGAGATAACTTCAATTAACAATGAATATTTAAGAAGAGGAACTCTTATGGTGGAGACATTAGGAAGAGGATTTGCATGGCTTGATACAGGTAATCATGATATGTTACTTGATGCAGCAGATTTCGTGGCAGCATTCCAGAAGAGACAGGGCTTATATATTTCATGTATTGAAGAGATTGCATATAAGAGAGGATTCATTGACAAAGAGCAGCTTCTTAAACTTGCAGAGCCTTTAATGAAGACAGCATATGGACAATATCTTGTAGATGTTGCTAATGGATTATAGAATAAGAATTGAATGGAGATTTTAAAATGGGAAAAATAACAGTAGAAACATGCGAAATAGAAGGATTAAAAGTTATAACAACTTCAGTATTTGGCGATGAAAGAGGATATTTTATGGAGACTTATAATTATAATGATTATAAGGCAGCAGGAATAGACCAGGAATTTGTACAGGACAATCAGTCAAGCTCTAAAAAAGGAGTTCTTAGAGGACTTCATTTCCAGATTAATTTTCCACAGGATAAGCTTGTAAGAGTAGTAAGTGGAGAAGTTTTTGACGTAGCTGTTGATTTAAGAGAAGGTTCCAAAACTTACGGAAAATGGTTCGGGGTATTATTATCAGCAGAGAATAAGAAACAGTTCTTTATTCCAAAGAATTTTGCACATGGATTCATAGTGCTATCTGATTCAGCAGAATTTGCTTATAAATGTACTGACTTCTATCATCCAAATGATGAGGGCGGACTTAAATGGGACGATCCTGAAATTGGTGTAGAATGGCCAATGCCAGAAGGTATGACAAAAGAAGATTTGACTATTTCAGATAAAGACCACAAATGGCCTGGCATTAAAGATTTTAGAAAATAATTAGCTACTTTTAGAAAATAGCATAAAAAGAGCCGCCAAGCGACTCTTTTTTATCGACTATGGGTTTTAAGAATAAAATCTATAGTCGATAAAGCTATTTATAAGCAGGAAAGTGGAAGAAATGAGGAAAGTGTGAAAAATAATGCTGATGCGATTATTTTTCACACAACTAAATGTGTTGCAGGCAACACATTTAGCTATAATCGCAGAGCTGAATCTGAAATTCAGCTCGCGTTCCTCCGGCAACAAGTGCCTGCGGAAATGAGGAATAGAATGAAAAAACTATCTAAACTTGCTGAAAGTAAAGATTTAGTATTATATTTATCAAAAAATGACTTTAAAACTAAATATGCCGGCTCATATATGGGTATTATCTGGGCATTTATACAGCCACTTGTAACTATAGTTTTATATTGGTTTGTATTCCAGGTAGGATTAAGAAGTGGTGATATTGGAGATACACCATTTATCTTATGGTTAATGGCAGGACTTATACCATGGTTTTTCTTTCAGGAAGCACTTGTTAATGCGACTAATTGTTTTGCTGAATATAGTTATCTGGTTAAAAAGGTTGTATTTAACATAAATATTTTACCGGTTGTGAAGGTTGTTTCATCATTATTTGTTCATATATTCTTTATGGGACTTTTAATAGTCGCATATATACTTATGGGATATTTTCCGGGAATAATAGTAATACAGTTAGTATATTATTCTTTCTGCATGATAGTATTAGTATTGTCAATATCATATTTTACATCTGCAATTTCGGTATTTTTCAAGGATACTACACAGATAATAAATGTTTTTATGCAGGTTGGAACATGGTTAACACCAATATTATGGAACTTCTATGCACCTGAATTTCAGAAAGCATTAGGTAAATTAGGTATAATATTTAAGTTAAATCCAATGTTTTATATAGTAGATGGATGTCGTGGAACTATGATAGAGAAAAGATTATTCTTTGAAAAACCAATGCTTACATTATACTTCTGGTTATTTGTATTAGTAATGTCTCTTATCTCTAAATTTGTTTATACCAGACTTAAACCACATTTTGCAGATTCATTATAAGACAAGGGTAAATTATTAAGTATGGAATAATACTGAATATATCTTAAGGCACACTGTGTCTTAGAAAACCAGATTAATATGAACAGATTACCCATAGAAAATTTGAAGAAATGAGGATTATTAAGGAATGAGCGATTACGCAATTAAAGTTACAAACTTAAATAAAGTATATAAATTGTATGACAAACCAACACTAAGATTTAAAGAGGCATTAAGCATTACAAAGAAGCAGTATCATAAAGACTTTGTGGCTTTAAATGATATATCATTTGAGATTAAGAAAGGTGAGATGCTTGGTATCATTGGTAAGAATGGTGCCGGTAAGTCTACCGTTCTTAAGATTATAACAGGTGTTCTTACTCCGACTTCAGGAAAAGTGGAAATCAATGGTAAGATATCAGCTCTCTTAGAGTTAGGTGCAGGTTTTAATCCTGAATATACAGGACTTGAAAATGTATACCTTAATGGTACAATGATAGGATTTACCAGAGAAGAGATGGATAATAAGATTGATGATATAATTTCTTTTGCCGATATCGGTGATTTCATCAACCAGCCAGTAAAGACATATTCAAGTGGTATGTTTGCAAGACTTGCATTTGCTGTTGCTATTAATGTAGAACCTGACATTCTTATTGTCGATGAGGCACTTTCTGTAGGTGATGTATTCTTTCAGGCTAAGTGTTATAAGAAGTTAGAAGATCTTAAGAACTCAGGAAAGACAATATTATTTGTAACACATGATATGGGAAGTGTTATGAAATATTGTAACAGGGCAATCATATTTAATCATGGTTCAATAGTCGCAGAGGGTGAACCTGCTGATATGATAGACATTTATAAGAAGATTTTAGTAGGCCAGTTTGATGGAGAACAGAAAGAAAATGATGTGGCAGACAATGAAGCCGTAAGTAGTGATGTTGATGCTCTTATTAATAAAGAAACTCCGACAGAGATGATGGATAATGCTAAGAAAAAGAAACAGCAGAATATCGCTAACTGGAAAGAGTATATGCTCATTAATCCTAATAGTCAGATATATGGTGATAAGCGAGCTGAAATAATTGATTTTGGTATATTTGATGATGAGGAACAGGTAACTAATACGGTTTATAAGTTCAAAGATTTCTCATTGAAAATGAAGATTAAGTTTAATGAGACAATAGAAAATCCTATTTTTGCATTTAGTTTTAAAGATATTAAAGGTACGGAGTTAACAGGTACTAATACAATTATCGAGAAAGTTGATACTGGAACTGTGAAAAAAGGGCAAATTGTAGAGATAGAATTTAAACAGAATATGATATTACAGGGTGGACAGTATCTGTTACTTCTAGGCTGTACAGGCTACGAGAAAGATAATCTTGTCGTATATAACAGATTGTATGATATATGTTGTGTAAATGTCATATCTGATAGAACAACAGTAGGATATTTCGATATGAATTCTAAGGTAACATATAATAAATAGAGTTAGAAAGCTCAGAAACGAGGAATTATGTCTAAGATAAAGAAAACATTAGCGATTACAAAAAGATGTATAAAAGAGCCTAAATTAATCGGTAAGGGCTTTCAATACATAAGAGTAAATGGTATACATGGTATTAAGGCAAAGGTTAATTCAAAGATTAATCCTGCCGTTACTGAGAAGATAACAGAAGTTAAGCCATCTAAACCAAATGTACAATATGACAGTGATATTAAGTTTTCTATTGTTATGCCGGTATATAATGTTGAGATAAAATGGTTAGAGAAAGCTATTGAATCAGTAAAGAGACAGAATTATGTTAACTGGGAAATCTGTATGGCTGATGACTGTTCAACTAAAGAAGGTGTAAGAGAGTACTTAAAGAGTGTTGAAAGTGATAAGATTAAAGTAGCTTATTTAGAAAAGAACCAGGGTATATCAGGAGCAAGTAATGCAGCTGTAGCACTTGCAACAGGCGATTATATTGTGCTTATGGATAATGATGATGCCATTACTTACGATGCATTATATGAATTCTTAAGAAAGATTAAGGAGACAGATGCGGACATAGTATATAGCGACCAGAATATAATTGATGAATTCGATAATGGACGTGAACCACTTCATAAACCTGACTGGTCACCTGATTTATTCTTAAGCCAGATGTATATCGGACATCTCTTAGGCTTTAAGAAGAGTCTGTTTGATTTAGTAGGAGGCTTTAGAACAGAATTCAACGGAAGCCAGGATTATGACCTCGTGCTTAGAATGATTGAACATACAGATAAGATAGAGCATGTATCAAAAGTTCTATATGGCTGGAGAGATTTACCAAGTTCAACAGCAACTAATCCGGGTTCAAAACCATATGCACAGACAGCAGGTCTTAATGCAATACAGTCACATTTAGACAGAATATATGGAGAGGGCAAGGCAACAGCTTTAGAGACAGAAGATTTATTTGTATATGATGTAAGATATCATTATGATGTGATGCCTAAAGTATCTGTTATAATTCCTACAAAGGACCATGTTGATTTACTTAAACAGGATATTGATTCAATAGAAGAGCTTACAACATATAAAGATTATGAAATAATTGTCTTAGATAATAATTCCGAGAAAGAGGAATCATTTAAGTATTTTGAAGAAGTACAGAAACAGTATTCAAATGTAACAGTTCATAATGCAGCATTTGAATTCAACTGGTCTAAACTTAATAACTACGGAATGACTCTTGCTAAGGGTGATGTATATGTATTTATGAATAATGACATGAAACTGATTACACCTGACTGGTTAGAGAGATTAGCTGAAAAGGCAATGAGAGATGATGTCGGTATTGTGGGCGGACTTCTCTTATATGAAGATGATACAATTCAGCATGCAGGCGTGGTAGTCGGTATTCGGGGCTGGGCAGACCATATTTATAAAGGAATGAAACCGGTACACTATGGTTCACCATATGTATCACCTATGGTTACTAGAAATGTAACAGCATGTACAGGTGCTTTGATGGCAATATCGAAAAAGGTAATCGAAAGAATCGGTGGTTTTGATGAAGATTTCATTATCTGCGGAAGTGATATCGAGATATGTATCAGAGCATATTTAAGAGGATATGTTAATATTTACGATCCGCATATTAAGTTATATCATTATGAATCAAAGAGCAGAGATTCATATATTCCTGAAGTGGATTTTGAAATGTCTGCATTTGCATACAGGACATACAGAGAAGAGGGTGATCCATATTATAACTGTAATTTAGATTATAATTTAACAACACCAACTGTAACTAATAGAAATCAATTTGTAAAAATGGAAAGTGACGTTATGAGAAGCATAAATGAAAAAAATTCAGGCACAAAGATGCCAGAGTCAGAAGTAGCAATAGCAGAGATTTTGAAATATGAATTCAGAAAGTCAGATTTTAGTGAGAAAAGAATTAACCTCTTAGTACCATCAATTAATCCTGAGCATGTATTTGGCGGAATCTCAACAGCCCTTAAGTTCTTCGAGAAACTTATCGAAGAATCAGGATATTGCAGCAGAATTATTCTTACTGATGCAACACCATCGAGAACAGCCCTTAAACAGTATAAGGATAAATATACTTATGTAAAAGCAAGCAAAGACAGTGATGCAAGACATCAGATAGTAGGCTATAGTGACAGGTATATGCAGAGTATTCCTGTATCTGAAAATGATTACTTTATGTTCACAGGCTGGTGGACAGCGTATTGCACACAGGAAGCATACCTTGAATTCACTAAGGAGACAGGAATTAAACCTAACAAATTCATTAATTTTATACAGGATTATGAACCAGGCTTTTATCCTTGGTCAAGCAGATATCTTTTAGCAGATTCAACATACAGAAATGAATATCCACAGTTAGCTGTATTTAACAGTAAGTTATTACACGAATTCTTTATACAGAATGGTTATTCATTCTATAAAGAATATGAATTTGATCCTGTATTAAATGGTAAATTAAAAGAGATTCTTGAGAAAAACTTCGGTAAAGTCAATAAGAAGAAACAGATTCTCGTATATGGCAGACCATCAGTGGACAGAAATGCATTCTCAATAGTAGTATCTTCACTTAAGAAATGGGTAGAAAACCAGAAAGATATAGAAGATTGGGAGATTTTATCAGCAGGAGAATATCATCTTCCTGTAGATTTAGGCAGAGGCAAAGAGTTAGTTTCAGTTGGTAAACTTACAATTGAGCAATATGCACAGACAATGTTAGACACATATGCAGGTATATCGCTTATGTCTTCACCACATCCAAGTTATCCACCACTTGAGATGTCAGTATTTGGTATAAAAGTAATAACAAATAATTATTCAAATAAAGACTTATCATCATTTAACAGTAATATTACTTCAGTGGCAAGTGCTAGTCCTAGTGTAATTGCTGCTAAATTAAATGAGATTTGTGATGGATATTCTAAAGAAGTGGAAATTAAGAATGAGAATCCTGATTATATTGAAAATACTCACGTATTTGATTTCATAAGTGATATAATTAAAGAACTTTAATAACAAAAATTTTAATAATAAAAAGTATTTGCTACACTTGCATACAGCATTATGTGTAGCATTAACTTTTAACACTTTAATCATTTGAAAATATAAAGGAAAGGCAAGTTATTGTATGGAAAAAGTAGGAAATGTTCAACTGAATTATGAATATTATAGTGGTACTGACGATTATAGTGATGGTGCAATTGAATTAGAATTATTAGATTATGTTAAGAGTGATAAAAGCATAATGGAAATACTTAAGAATGATAACAGATGGCCTATTCTTTATCATTTATCACCAGTAAGAAAGAATATATTAGAATGGTATCCATTCGATAAAAATGAGGAAGCTTTAGAGATAGGTTCGGGTTGTGGCGCTGTAACAGGTGCATTATGTGAAAAACTTAAATCAGTAACCTGTATCGAATTATCTAAAACAAGGTCCTTAATAAATGCCAACAGAAATAAAGAATATGATAATCTTGAAATTATGGTTGGTAACTTTAATGACATTAAAATTGAGAAGAAATACAAATATATAACACTTATCGGTGTGCTTGAATATTCAGCATATTATACGGATACTAAGAATCCTTTTGTGGATTTCTTAAAGAGAATTAAGAATTATCTAAAGCCTGATGGTAAATTATTAATTGCCATAGAGAATAAATATGGACTTAAGTATTTCGCAGGCGCATGTGAAGATCATACAGGAAGAATGTATGATGGAATTGAAGGATATATTAATTCTGATGCTAAAGTCAGAACATTTTCTAAGAATGAATTAGAGAATATAATTAAGGAAGCAGGATATGATGATGTGAATTTCTACTATCCTTTCCCGGATTATAAATTACCTACACAGATATATTCTCCAGAATTCCTGCCTGATGGTAAAGATCTTGTATGTAGTTTAGATTGTTATGATAATAACAGAGTCAGAGTATTTGATGAAACGGTGGCATTTGAAAATATTATAGATGCAGGAATGTTTGAATTTTTCTCAAATTCTTATTTCATAGAAGTAGGTCAGAAAGAAAATAAGGAATTCTCTAAATTTACTAAGGAAAGAAAAGAAGAATTCCAGATAGAAACAGGTATATATCATTCAGATAATAAAAGATACGTTGTAAAACGCGGGCTTAATGAAAAGAGTAAGCCACATGTTATGAAAATGTTTGATATATATGAAGAATATAACAGTAAAGGCATTACTAACCTAAATAAATGTGAAAAATACGGCGATGAAGGATTAAGATTTGAATTCTTAAAGGGTGAGAGTCTTAACAACAGCCTTGTAAATGCTGTTATGAAAAGAGACAAGTCATTATGTAAAAAATTAATTAATGAATATAAAAATGTTGTTAATAACATTACTGATAAATTAGGAACAGAAGAATTTGATAATAATGAACAATTTACAAGTGTCTTTGGTGATGCTAAGGAATTAGTAGGAACTGAAGCGTGCAAAGATATTGTATTTGACCTGATTTTTGAGAATCTTATTGATAATAAAGGACAATACAGTGTTATTGATTATGAATGGTGTTTTGATTTCGCGGTTCCTGTTGAGTTTATTATGTTCAGGGCGATGTGGGGCTTTTATTCCACACATGGCAGACTTATGGACGGATTTATGACATTAGAAGAGATAATGGATATAGCAGGAATCCAGGAGGACAGGGCAGAGATTTACAAACGCCTTAATAATAATTTCATAGAATATGTCTATGGTAAGGAAAGTTATCAGAGTATTTTATCCGCATATAAGAAGATAAATGCAGATATTTTAAATTCTTCAATTAAAGACAGTATTTTAAATTATGCCTATATGAAATTAGGATATACCGAAAATGAGAATTTTAAATATGAAAAGAAGATATTAGAAAATATCATTTCAGTTATGAATGAACATAGTGAATTATATGATGATGCAAATAAATTTTTTAAGACTACAGAAAAACTTGCTAAACAGGGTGCTAAACAGAATAAATTATTCCTTGGAAGTGAAATCTTCTGCACTGAGCTAACGAACTGTTTAGAGGACTTAAATAATACAATTACTTATTATAAAGAAATGGCATCGAAAAAAGATAAGATATGTACTGAACTGATAAGTAAGAAAAATGATATTGATGAAGAGAATAAAAGATTACAGGACGAGTTAGAAAAAGTACATCAGGAATTAGATTATATAAAATCTACTAAGGTTTACAGATATGGTCTTAAGAATAAAGTAGATAAATATAAGGAGCAGTCTGGTAATTAAGGATAACTAATCATACGGAGGCAGAAGTGAAAGAAAAAGTAACAGTAGTAATACCAAACTATAACGGAATTAAATATGTAGATAAATGCCTTGATTCGCTTAAGAAACAGACATATAAGGAATTCAAAGTTATCATTATAGATAATGCATCTACTGATGGAAGTCTTGAGTTGATTGAAGAAAATTATGAAGAATTTGAGCTTGTGAAAAATAGCATTAATACAGGCTTTTGTAAAGCTGTTAATCAGGGAATTGAAATTGCTGATACAGAATATGTATTATTGCTTAATAATGATACAGAGTTAGATGATAATTTCCTGACAGAAATAGTTGAGACTATGGAAAAATCAGATAATATATTCTCAGTAAGCAGTAAAATGATTAGTTACCACGACAGAGATATTTTAGATGATGCAGGTGATGGTTATACAATTCTTGGCTGGCAGTATCAGAGAGGTGTAGGACAGAGTAGTAAGGGATATACTAAAGAGTGTGACGTTTTTACTGCATGCGCCGGAGCCGCATTATATAGAAGAAATATATTTAATAAAATAGGTGTATTTGATGAAATGCATTTTGCTTATATGGAAGATATAGACGTCGGTTATCGTGCAAGAATCAATGGTTACAGAAATGTATATTGTCCTAAGGCAATAGTTTATCATATCGGAAGTGCAACAAGTGGCTCTAAATATAATTCATTCAAGGTTAAACTTGCAGCAAGAAATAATATATTTCTAATATATAAGAATATGCCTGCACTCCAGATTATAATAAACAGTCCATCTATTATTCTTGGATTACTTATTAAGTATATGTTCTTTAAGAAAATTGGTTTTGCAAAAGACTATAAAGATGGAATAAAAGAGGGAATAAGAAAGACATATAAATTAAAAAAAGTATGTTATAAACCTGAAAATCTGAATAATTATATAAGAATTGAACTTGAACTTATAGTAAATACATTTGAGTATGTTTTCGATTATGTGAAAAGACATATTTAGAATAAAATATAAAAGTAATGTAAATATATAAAGTGATAAAAAGACATATGTAAAAATAATGTAAATATAATATTTTAATAATTGATATTTTAAAAATGATGTAGTATTATAAGTAAACATAGTTTTGACTGTATAAATCAGGAAAAACTCCATAATTGTATGTAAATTGATTAGGAGACTTATTGTGATAAGAGATAACCAGAAATATTTTAACAGATTACACGTAATAATAGATTTATTTGTAGTAGAGTCCTCATATCTTGCAGCGTGGTATCTGAAATTCAAAACACCAATATTCGAACATGAATCAGGCAGACTCTCATTCGATACTTATATGCGAGCATCGTGGTTCATTGTTCCCTTATATATGTTATTATACTTAGCATTTCATCTGTATACTTCTAAGCGTGTACAGGGCAGAAGAATGGAATTCGGCAATATATTGAAAGCTAATGTATTAGGTCTGATGATAGTTCTTACAGTATTGTATATTACGCGGCAACATTATTTTTCAAGAGAGATGTTATTCATATTCTTTGCGATTAACATGTTGATAGAAGTATTAGTCAGATCATTTATAAGATTTCTTCTTCATATGATGCGAAAGAGTGGGTTTAATAAGAAACATATTCTGCTAGTCGGATACAGTCGTGCAGCAGAATCATATATTGACAGAATTAAAGCATTTCCACAATGGGGATATGAAGTGAAGGGTATTCTTGATGACAATGTGGAGATAGGAACTAACTATAATGGAGTTAAAGTTATAGGTAAGACTGATACTCTGTTAGAACTTTTAGCAGAAAATGATTTAGATGAAATAGCTATTACACTCGGACTTAATGAATATAGCAAGTTAGCTAAATTAGTTAATCTGTGTGAAAAATCAGGTGTTCATACACAATTTGTGCCGGATTATAACAATATTATTCCATCAAGACCTTATACAGAAGATCTTATGGGACTCCCAGTTATCAATATAAGATATGTACCTTTATCAAATACATTTAATGCATTGATAAAGAGAGTATTTGATATAGTATTTTCGGGTATTGGAATTGTTGTATTATCACCATTATTACTTATTATAGCATGCGCTGTTAAATTCACTTCAAAAGGACCACTTATTTTCAAACAGGAGAGAGTCGGACTTAGAAATGAGCCTTTTATGATGTATAAATTCCGTTCCATGAGAGTTCAGGACGAGAAAGAAGAGAAGAAAGCATGGACTGTTAAAGATGATCCGAGAGTAACTAAAGTTGGTAAGTTTTTGAGAAAGACAAGTCTTGATGAATTGCCACAGTTGTTTAATATATTTAAAGGTGAGATGAGTATTGTAGGTCCAAGACCGGAGAGACCATATTTTGTAGAGAAGTTTAAGGAAGAGATTCCAAGATATATGGTCAAACATCAGGTAAGACCTGGACTTACGGGATGGGCACAGGTCAATGGGTATCGTGGAGATACTTCAATCAAGAAGAGAATCGAATACGATTTATATTATATTGAGAATTGGACATTCGGCTTTGACATAAAGATAATGTTTATGACGATATTTAAAGGCTTCGTAAATAAAAATGCTTATTAGAAAAATTTAGTGAAAGGTACAGTGATATGAAAACAATTAATGAAACTAAGACTCCGAAATGGAAAATTGCATTATTAGTATTTGAATCAATAGTTATATTTTTATATTTATTTGTAACGGTCTTTTTCGTATGGTATAAAGTGGATAAGAATGGATTTATAGCAGCATGTTCAAAGAATCCACTTGTACGTTCATTGATTAATTATACTACTAAAGATGATTACGAGCAGAATGTACAGGATACAGATTATAATAAAGAGAATATTAACCAGAATGAGGGACTTAATGGTAATGTAGAAACCTATAGAAACATTGCATTATTTGGTATCGACTCAAGAGGCAGCGAATTTGATGATTCTACTCATAGTGATACAATTATTATTGTAAGTATCAATAATAAAACCGGAGAAGTAAAGATGGCATCTTTATACAGAGATACAATGCTTAAGATAGTAGATAAAGATGGTGATGTAAGCTATACTAAGGCAAATGCAGCATTTTTTAAAGGTGGTCCTGAATGTGCAATCAATATGCTTAATACAAATCTTGACTTGAATATCACAGATTATGCTGTTGTTAACTTTACAGGACTTACAAAGATTATAGATGCATTAGATGGAATTGATGTTACACTTACAGATGATGAAATGAATTATGTAAATGGATATCTTACAGAGACAAGACTTATTACAGGTCTTGATGCACCGGATCTTACTCATTCAGGGCAGGTACATTTATCAGGATTACAGGCTACAGCATATTGCCGTATCAGATATGTTACTTTCTATGATGAGGACGGACAGAAATATTATTATGATATGGGTAGAACAGCCCGTCAGCGTTCTGTAATTAAGAAAGTTGTAGAGAAGGCTAAAGATGCAGGAGTCGGACAGGTACTTCAGATTGCAGACAGTATTCTTCATTACAATACAGCAGATGAGAAGATAATTACAACAAGCTTATCATTAGACGAAGTAATGGACTTAATACCAACACTACTTAAGTTTACATTATCAGATAATACAGGTTTTCCATTTACATGTGATACTCCTAAAATCAATGGAGCAAGTATGGTAGTAGCACAGGGACTTGAATATAATGTATCAAAATTACACAAATTCTTATTTGGCGAAGAAAACTACCAGCCAAGTGAAACAGTAAAGACAATTAGTGATTACCTGATTAACTACACAGGTATCTCAACAGTCAAATTAGATGAGGATATTGAACCAGAGACAGACAATGATAATGTTAATACTGATAATTTGACTCAGGAAGATAATTCCGAGGAATAATTTGGAAATTTAGTTGTTAAATGGTTTGTGACACCATAATCATTACAGAAATTATAGAGCATATCAATCTTTTATGAGATGAATTGAAGAAATTCGGTCATAAAATTGATATGCTCTATTTGTATATAATTGTCATTTGATTTATATAACTCAAATAAATCATACATAAAAACAGGTAAAACTAACGGAAACCAACGAAAACCAACGAAATAGCAAAAATTATTGAAAAATTATTAAAATTAATTTATAAAACCAACGAAAACCAACTGTTGCTAACGGAGAAAATATAGTAAAATAATATATATTTATGTAGAAGATTGTGGCGGAGAGGAAAGGAGAAGGTAGAATTAGTATATAGATTCAAATAATCGAAAGGAAAATACATATGAAAATTAAGAAAATAATTATATTACAGCTTTTATTAATAATAGCAATTAGCATCGTTGCGTGCAGCAAATCAGATAAGTCAGATAAGAAAAATGAAGAAGATAATGGACAGTATGAAGATATCATTAATATGATCTTACATTAGAGAGTTTATATTATGTAATGGAAAATAATAATTATTCAATTAGTTTTTTTGATGGATTTGTTCCAAAAGATATATTTAATCACAAATACAAAAAATTACCATTTAAAAGCTATCAGGTGTCTCGAATTAGTGATAATGAAGTCATAATATATGGGACATTAGATGTAAGTGAAATGGAGAATGAATTACTGATTCAGACAAATGATAGAATAAAAGCAGAGGAAAATCTTAGAAAGGAAGATGAGGGGATAGAGATAGAAGAAGATGAGAATGCATTACCATACTACGGCAGAATTAAATTGCCACAGTCAGATAACAGTATATCAATAAATGTTACAGAAGATAATACAATTTTAGAATTCTACATATCACCATTAGGTATCAGAAGCAGAGAAAGAGGAAGTGATAAAGAATCAAAACTGTTTAATCAAAACTCATATATAACAATGGAAAATGGTAAGAAAATTAAGATGAAAGATTTTGTACAGTATGGAGATAATTGGCAACTTGATGATTCAGATTCATATGAAATATATTTTGCTAAGAAATTTATTAATATAAATGAAATTAAAAGTGTAACCATAAATGGTGTAGAATATTCACCGGAATAGATACAACCACCAGATATAATAGGAGAAAACGTATGAAGAAAAAACATAAAATAATTATCTTAAGTCTTATAATAGTATGCGTAATCTGCTTATCAATAATATTATATAAAGTCTTTAATAAACCGGAAAGCAGACAGATAAATATTAATTACGATGAA
>OKWH01000017.1_pt1 | contig 127305 bp, 106 predicted proteins | sample 1607021 | NCBI WGS metagenome assembly OKWH01 (sample SAMN04414076, study PRJEB24778) | human gut metagenome | material: faecal | host: Homo sapiens | reverse complement strand
TATATAAAGATTTACTAGGTGTATATGCTGAGAAAGCAGCTTCAAGTGATGAGCAGATTGGAAATAATAATTTCAATTCTAAGATAATTAGCTTCTTCTCTGTAAGCGGTGGTGTAGGTGGTTCTGCAATGGCTGCAGCATATGCAAAGAGCAGAGTTAGAAAAGGGATAAAAACATTATATATTAATTTAGAGAAAACCGGAAATGTCGAAATTGCATTCCAGGGAAATGGTAATGGTGACCTAAGTGATATCTTATATTCCATAAAGAGCAAGAAGAGTAATATACGACTTAAATTAGAAAGTAATGTTAAAACAACCTTTGAAGGCTTGTACTTTTATGACAGTTGTAATACAGCATATGATTTATCAGAATTATCCAAAGATGAGATAAAAGAATTCTTTAATATGTTATCTTCGAGTGATTTATTCGATTTAGTGGTAGTTGATGCAGATTTAGATTTTGATGAAATATGTAAGGAAATAATTAAAAGATCTAAAAAGATAATATTAGTAGGTAATGGTTCGGAGATATCAAATGCGAAACTTGCCAAGACCATTACAGCCTTATCAATTATGGAAGAACAATTAGATATGAATATATTCTCAAGAGTTCTAATGATATATAACAAATTCAGAAGCAGAACAGGAAAAGTAGTTGAAGATGACAGAGTAAAGGTTATAGGCGGTGTCAGCCTCTATGAAAATGCTGAGTATGTACAGATAATAGAAGAAATCTCCAAACTGGGCGTACTAGATGAGATATAGGTAAGGCAGGTGGAGAAATATGACAAAGGAAATTGAAGAAGAAGCAATTGCTTATGTTAAATCTTATATAACAGAGAATCTTCCATTAAGTAATATGAGTGATGAGGAATTAATGGATGCTGTAGAAGAATTAGTAGGCAATTATTTTGCAAATACATATATTTCATTACAACAGAGAGCAGGAATTGTAAGACAGATATTCAGCTCAATAAGAGGTCTGGGATTGTTAGACAGTATTATCAGTGATGATGATATTACAGAGGTAATGATAAATGGTCCGGACAATATATTTATTGAGAAAAACGGAAAGCTTTCTAAGTTAAAAGAGACATTTGAAAGCGAACGAAGATTAGAAGATATAATTCAGCGAATTGTAGGATCGGCAGGAAGAGAAGTAAATCAGGCTAATCCTATTGTTGATACGAGACTTGCAGACGGTTCGCGTGTAAATGTTGTATTACCACCGATTGCATTATGTGGACCAACAGTTACTATTAGAAAATTCTCAAAAGAACCAATGACTATAGCCAAATTAATACAGTATGGCTCAATTACACAGGATATTGCAGACGTATTAGAGCTTATGGTAAAGGCGAAGTTTAATATATTCATATGTGGTGGTACCGGTAGTGGTAAGACAACATTTCTAAATGCATTATCAAACTACATTCCTAAGGATGAACGTGTAATAACAATTGAGGATTCGGCAGAATTACAGATAGAGGGTGTAGATAACTTAGTTAGTCTAGAGACCAGAAATGCTAATACATCAGGCAGCGGTGCCATTACGATTAGAGACTTGATTAAATCTTCACTTCGTATGAGACCTGAGCGAATTGTAGTCGGAGAGGTCAGAGGTGGAGAAGCATTAGATATGTTACAGGCTATGAACACAGGTCATGACGGAAGTCTTAGTACAGGCCATGCGAACTCTACCAGAGATATGTTAAGCCGATTAGAGACAATGGTATTACAGGGTGCAGATGGTTTGCCACTAGAGGCTATAAGACAACAGATAGCATCAGCACTTGACATAATAATTCATTTATCACGTTTAAGAGACCATTCAAGAAAGACTATGGAGATTACGGAAGTAGTCGGATATGAAAATGGAAAGATAATTCTTAATCCGTTATATGTATTTGAAGAAGATGAAGAAAGTACACTTGATAAGGTGTCAGGCTCATTAAAGAGAACAAATAATAAACTTAAGAATGATTTTAAACTTAAATTAATGGGCTATAAAGGTGAGATTTAAGTAAAGAGAATTAGGTAGAGAAAGTTAAACTGAAATTTATATAGCTTCTAATAGTACACAGGTAGAACATAAGGAGAGAAAACATTGTTTAAGAAGAAAAAGGAAAAAGAATTAGAACCTCAGTATTATATGTCAGAGACTAATATGCCTGTCTTAAATTACAGAGTATATTATATGGGCAAATTAGAGAAAATACTTACTTTTCTCTTTGCATTTGCCGTTGGTGCAGCGGTAGGTTATCTGTTCTATGGTGGAATAGGTAAAGATGTTGATGGCAATCCTACACAGACTACGCATATTCTTAATATTACCATATCAGGAATAGTCGGATTAATAGCTGCGAAGATATATATGCCAATGGCTGTTAAGAGAAAGATTGAAAAGAGACATTTAGAGCTGCGACTTCAGTTCAGGGAACTGTTAGATACACTAAATACATCTATTGGTAGTGGTAGAAATGTTACTGATTCATTTAAGTCGGCATATGATGATTTGAGACTTATATATCCTGATGATTCGTATATAGTCAGGGAATTACTCGTTATTAATTCAGGACTTGATAATAATATCCCTATAGAGAGATTACTTAAAGATTTCGGAGAAAGAAGCAATATAGATGATGTATCAAGCTTTGCGAATATATTCGAGACAAGTTATAGAAAAGGTGGAAATATCAAGGACATCATTGATAGCACACAGCAGATAATCAGTGACAAGATGGAAGTGGAATTAGAGATACAGACAATTATTACATCCAGTGCAACCGAGTTAAATATAATGTCGGTAATGCCAATTGCCATAATTGCCATGATTAAATTAATGAGTGCAGAATTTGCAGATAATTTTGTAACACCTGTCGGGATTGCTTCCTCAACAATTGCATTGGTAATGATAGTAATTGCTTATGTTGTAGGCAAGTGGATTATGAATATCAAAGTGTGATATATAGCATAGGAGGAGAATGATATGTTCCTAAGTAAAACAGACATAATTATATTAGCATTTGGAACGGTGCTTGGATTAATATTTGTAATTTCATTATTGGCATCTTCTAAATATGAATATCTTATTGAACCCTTAGATCCTAAGATGTTCAGATTAAAAGAGATATATACGGTAGGTTTTCTGTTAATGGATATCAGCAGATATAAATATAACTCTAAGAGAGATATAGAGAGAAAAAGAGATTTATCAGTTATATATGAAAGTAAATATGCAGACTATTACCTGAAAGTCTGCTGGGCACAGAGGGTGTCGCTTGCATATCTGTTATTAGTTATAGGTTTTCCATTCGCAGTGCTTGCTGAGGAAACAATGATGTTACTTATATTCATTATGTTTGCCTGGGCAGCTTTTGTAAGGTGTGGAGATGGTGCTAAAAGAATTATAGAAAAACGTACAGAAGATTTATTAAGTGATTTTCCTAATGCCATATCTAAGCTTGCATTACTTACGAATGCAGGAATGATATTAAAGGAAGCCTGGGAAATGACAGCTTATACAGGTAATGGTCCATTATATGATGAGATGAAGAAGGTAATTGTAGATATGGCAAATGGTTATACCGAGATAGAAGCGTATACCGAATTCGGTAACAGATGTATGATTTCTGAAATCAGGAAGTTCACCTCGACTATAGTACAGGGTATTACAAAAGGTAACAGAGAGCTTGTGTTAATGTTGAGAAAACAGAGTTCTGAAGTATGGGAAAGTCGTAAACATCAGGTCAGACAGTTAGGTGCTAAAGCCTCAAGTAAGTTATTATTTCCAATATGCATTATGTTCATTGGAATATTAATAATGATAATGGTACCTATATTTGCTAATCTGGGTGTTTAGATAAATTATGAATCAAAGGAGGAAATGTGAAATGTTGAAATTATTAGACAAAATGTACATTGGAATGAAGAACAGAGTTAACAACTTTCTGACTAATGAAGATGGTGCAGTTGATATCGTAGCGATTGTAGTATTGTGTGGTATCGTAATTGCTGTAGCAGTAATCTTTAGAGACGAATTACAAAAAGTTGTAGAAAGTTTATTCCAAACAGTAAAAGATAAAGGAAATCGTACAATTGGTTCTTAATCATTTATTGGTATTAGTGCAATAGGTTATAACATAAAGAAAGAGAGGATAGAAGTTATGCGAAAGTTTTTGAGTAAATTTAAAAATGAAAATGGAGTAGTTATTGTAGAGGCGACGATAATATTTCCATTCGTGTTCTTCGTTCTCTTCTTTCTTATATATTACGGAAGTGCAAGATATGAAAAGGCAAAGGTTGATTCGTATGTAATGCAGTCAGCTATATTAGGAGCACAGTGTTCTAAAGACCCATATCAATATGATATGTATAAGGACCCGAATAAGGGAATACCGACTACATACAGGAACTGTGAACCTTACAGATACTTTATAGGCGGAATGGATGATGTAGAGAATAAGATAAGCGCTGATGTAGTGAATTATATAAATGATACATCATCAACATTTTTTGTGGGTATGAATCCACAACTTAAGACTTCGCAGGATAAGATAGCGAAATTTAACAATTATTTGGTATATTCAACATTTTCAGTTGAGATTAGTTATGAGGTGAAATTCCCGATTAAATTTCTGGGATCAGATACACCTACGATTTTAGAATGGAATTCAAGAGCTGAAGTATCAGTTAATGATGCTCCGGAGTTTATTAGAAATATAGATATGGTGCAGGACTTATTCGAGAGGACTGCAGCAGGGGATAAGATAAAGAGTGCATTTAATAAGATTAATTTGTTTATAGGAAAATTCAGCAAGTAGGGAGATGTGAGCTATGATACAGATTTTTCAGAAAAAGAATGGTGCAGTGTCAGTATTTCTTGCAATAGTATTAGTACCGATGATGATAATTGCATCTATAATGATAGATTATGGAAGAGTGCAGCTTGGCAGGGCTATGGCATCTTCGGCAGGAGATTTGGCGTTAAATACTGCACTTACAGATTATGATAATGTATTAAAAGACGTATACGGATTGATGGCAACATCGCAGAATAATGATGAATTGTTAGAGAAATTAGAAGACTACTATACATCAAGCATAGTAGCACAGGGCGTATCTAAATCAGATGCAGATGATTATGTTGGTCAGATTATGGACTACATTAAGAATTCATCAGATAATTCATCAGTTGATTTTATGAATATGGGCAATATAGAGTTCTCTGTAGAAGAACCTAAAGCAGCCAGTTTAGTTAATCCTGCATTACTCAGAGGACAGATAGTTAACTTTATGAAATACAGAGCACCAATTAATGGTGGTGTAGCATTATTAGAGTCCTTAAAATCATTCTCGCACTTAAGCAAACAGATGGAGATAGTGGAGAATAAGCAGAAATATTATGAAGAACATGCTTCATTACTGGAGGACTGTGAGGCAGCTTGGGGATATATGGCTAAGTATAGAGCTTTGTTCGGTAATAAACAGCAGTTTCAGGATATAAAGACTTGTATGGATGAAGCAATTGATAATTACAATAAAATAAATAGCAAGATGATACATAATTATTATAATAATATGCCGACAAGATATTTCAATAGACCTGTTACATGTCATGAAGAGAATGGTAAATGGATATTGAATTATGATGATGGACAGCAGGTTCAGATAAGTACATACCATACAGACAAGAAGTCTAAGAATAGTAATTATGTTCCGTCTGAAAGTGATTTGGCAGAAGAGGTCGAAGCGCTGGAAATATATATGAGGTCAAATTCTACTTTTGTAGATATAGCTGCAAAATATGGTGGACAGGATAAATATTCAATACAGGTAGCAACACAGGCTAATATTAATAAAAATGCTGATTTTGCCAGCTATAAGAATCTGTATAAAATCTATACAGATTTTGAAGATATATACAATGTGCTATCAGATGAGAATAAAAATTCAACTGTTGAAATAACCGAGAAGAAGAATGGTAAAACAGTAACGTATTCATATAAAGTTAAACTAAAGTCAAATGAAAATCAGGAGGATGATGATACTCAGGAAGATAATACTGAAAATGACAGCAATACAAACCAGAATGAAAAGGTAACTACAAAGAAGTTGTCAGATTATTATAAGGAACTTAATTCAATATTTGTGGCAAAAATGAATAGCTTAAATACTGCAACTTATCCGATATTCTGGCAATATGCAGCATATGAAACCGAATATCAGAAGAATCTAGAGGATGCAAACACAGCTGTATCGACAATTGGCACTAATGTTAAAAGTTATAGAGATAAGTTGATAGAAGCAAAGGGATATCTTGATGACTTTAAGAACCGATTAGAAATTATTGCTAATAAAGTTAATCCAAACGGGAAAAGTGAACTCCAACAAACATTAAACACCTGGAATAATTCAGCAAGTGATTCATCTGTTTCAAATGATGCAATAGCTCAACAGGATAAAGCAGAGATAGAGCAGATGAAACAGTTTATTAAATATGATGATGTTAAGAAATTATTAGACAGAGTTAAAAATGTCATTACAGAGCTGGATAATGATATAAAAGAAATAGAAAAGTATACATATTGCGGCACATTTATAGGCGATATAAACGATCTTAATACGCTTAAAAATAAATTGTCAGGAGCCGAGGGAAGTGCATTAAGCAATCTTTCAATGGTTACTGCGACGTTGGATACATTATCAAGTGACATAGCAGGAAGACAGATAAAGTCGGGTAATTTTAAGGCAGATTGGAGTGGAGAAAGCGACAAGAACCCTGTATTTAGTGAAGACCAATATAGATTCTATACATACCTTTATAACAACTACGATAAGGGTGTGGAGGCTAAGAAAGGTAATGTTAATTCGGATGATACTACAAAGGCTAAAAATGAAGTTGATAATACAAAGGATAGTATTAAGGAAGCTGGAAATAAATCTAAAGATGATGCTAAAAAGGGTAATGATGTAAGTAGTGGAAGTATTAGTGGATATTATAGTGAAAATAGTATTACCGCACCATCGAAGAGCGACTTATATAAGGATATACTTACAGGTGCCTATGGAGATGTCCCAAGTATCGGTGATGATGCAGCAGATAAAGGCAATACATCATCTGGTCTGTCAGGTATGTTTAGTAAACTTGGAGATTTCCTTAAAAATGCAGCTATTGACGTACGAGATTATATATTCATAGAAGAATATATAATGAATATGTTCAGTTACAATACATATGAGGCAGAAATTAAAAATAAACTAGATGAGAAGAATCTGGATGCGTCAGAATATGCCAATAAAGCTAAAACACTTACTAATGTTCCTATAAATAAGGATAATAATTACTCATATCTGCAAGAGGTAGAATACATTATCTATGGAGATAATGGTACTACAAAGACATATGCCACAATATTTGGAATTCGTCTTGCGATGAATTGTATATATGCATTTACGAGTCAGGATATCAGGGATGGAGCATATGCGATAGCGGCTATGATGTTTGGTACTCCGCCGCTGACCGCATTAATTCCTGTGGCAAAGAATGGATTAATATTTGCAGTAGCGATAGCAGAGTCAGGACTGGATTTATCGCAGCTTAAAGAGGGTAAGGCGGTACCACTGGTTAAAGATAATAGTACATGGTGCATAAGCTTTAAGAATCTTGGTAATTTCCTGAAGAATCAGGCGGCAGAGGTGCTGACAGAAGGTGTCGATAAGATATCAAATATGGCAAAAGGTAAGGTTAATGAATGGCTTGATTATAGCGAAGAAGAATTAAAGGATAAGGTTAATGATAAATCAGGTGAATTAACGGATCTTGTAAAACAAATGGAAACAAATGTTAATCAGGAAATTGATCGTTATGTAGGTGTGGTTACGAATGAATTAACCACATTATGTACTAAAGCAAATGATATGCTTATGTATGGCGAGGACGATTTAGGAAATAAAATTGGTGATGATGAAACGCAGGCCAGACTAGACCAAATTAGACTTGATTATATCAAGAGGAATCTTGAAGCCTGGTGGAATGGCGAGAAAGTTAATATGGATACCTCGACTCTGGCATATAAGATTGAACAGGAAGCCGTCAGATATCTGCTTACATCTGCTAATAATGAAATTATAACCATATTGAATACAAAACCAAATGAATCAATTGATAAAGTCAATGAAGCAGCAACAGGTTTACAAAATAAAATAACGTATTTAAGTGATAATATAACTAAATCGGTAAAAGAATCCTGTACAGAAATTAATAACTATATCTCTAATATAAGGAGCAATTTGCAACAGGCTGCCAATAAAGGTGTTGATAAATTCAGAGATGAGTTAAATAACGGTATCAGCAATTTATTTGGTACAGGGAATAGCGATTCTAATAGCCTGGATATAGGAAAATCAAATACATCAAGTATTGCCTCAAAGTTTAAATTCAGATACAGCGATTATCTGAGAGTATTTCTGATGGTAGCACTTGTCACTAACAGTGATAATACAATGGCTAAGATGTCAGACATACTTGAGGCAAATATGTCTAAGATTACAGGTAAGACATTCAAGCTAGAGAACTCATATACCTATATTAAGATTAATGCTGAGGTAGATGTTAAACCATTATTATTAACATTACCTTGGATGAATGATACTACCGAGAAATATCTGGGTGGTAAGAATTATTATCGTGTTGAATATACAGGTATAAGTGGATATTAACAGAATAATCATAGTGGATAAAGGAGAATGAAAGAAATGAAGAAGAAATTAACAATGGCACTATTAACAGCAGGAATTATGGCAATGATATGTACAGGATGTGGGAATAATAAAGATAGTGGCAATAAGGATAGTGGGAAAGATACGAAAGTAACTACTACACAGTCAGATAGGAATGAAGAAACAGAAGTTACGGATGAAACAGAGAAAGATAAAACTGTTGATAAAAGTAATAAAGATGATTCGGATTTGGGAAAATATTATAAGGCAGAGGTTAATTATTATTTACCATATATGCATAATTATAGTAATACATTAAGTGAAATAAACGATTCAGAAAAGATGTTTTTCGCAATGTCAACAAATCTTGATGATAAATATGAATTAGGAGAAATTATAGAAAAGCATAGAGAAGATTTGGGAATGGATATTATATATGGGGATGTAGAGGAAAGAACATATAACATAGAGAAGCAGGAGAATTATACAACTAAGAATGGAATAGAGGGAATTAAATATGAGGGGACATTAGAGAAAGAGGGAAGTGATCCAATATGGTTTTATTGTTTCTGCTTTAATGGGAATAAACATTCATATCAGTATATCGGTTTCAGTTCAGAACAGTTAACACAGGTAGATGAGAGTGCCTATAATCTTGAAGAAGTAAAATCACAGATAAAGGAAATAATGGATAAATCAATAGACACAATAACAATAGAGGAATAAGCAGGCATAGATAGTGATAAATAATTTATGCAAAATATCCGGGCATACATGGAGGTGCTTAAATGAAGAAGAATCAAGGAGTAATAACTGTAGAGGCAACATTGACTTTAACAGCATTTATGTTCTTTTTTATGATGCTTTATGATTTGCTGACAGTATGTATTACACAGGCTAAGGTGGCTGAAGCATTGAATAATACAGCGAAAGAATTTTCACAGTATTCATATATTATTGGAGTTACAGGGCTTGATAAAAGTGTAGGTCAACTTCAGGAAAATGCGAATACTAAAAAAGAAGATGTTAATAATACCATTAGCAATATAGCATCATTATATGAAGCCACACAGAATGTGGGAAAGGATATGAAAGGTGCAGTAGCTAATACAGATACTTCTGATTTAAGCAGTATAGCAGCTTCAGTGCAGACTATGTACGATAGTGTTAAGAGTAATGCTGATCAGTCTAAAGAGCAGATAGATAATCTTAAAGAAACAGTTTCGACTATTGCAGAAGACCCTAAGAAATTCATCTTTGGAATCGGGCAATTGATAATGAGCGAGGGACTAGAGATATTTAAGTCACAACTTATTGTGGATCCATTAGCCAGAGGAATGATGAAGAAACATCTTATGACCTCTAAAGGTCAGAGCAATGAAGATTTAGAACAGATATTACAGGGAATGAGAATAGTACCGGGTTCAAGATTCGGTAAGACATCATATATAAATGGTATAGATTTCTCACATTCTACATTATTTCCATATGGTTCAGATGAGATAACAATTGTAGCTGAATATAAGATAAAGATAATTCCATTATTACCGGTTAATTTAGAATATTCCGTTAAACAGAAAGCAAGTACTAAAGGCTGGCTGCATGGCGATGGTCAGGTATTGAAGGTTGATGAAAGTAGTGGTAAATCAACAGTTAAAGATGAAAGTACACCTACACAATATACTAATACCGATTCAGTATGGAATGGAACAGATCCGACTGAAATTAATAAATTAATCAGAAATATGGGAATTAGTGATTATAAAACACAAGGATATGAAAATTTATCAGGTTCTACATATGCACAGTTATACAATTCAGAAACGAACACATTTGTAATGATATCTTCATCTAATCCGCTGTATGGAGAGGTTAATTTAGAAACACTTAAGTCGGAGGAAACTAAGAAGTATATAAAGAATCAGATAGAAAAGCTGACATCGGGAATTGTAAGCTCATGTGAGAATCAGAGTAAGGTTACCATAAAGAGAATTGGAGCCGGAGGAACTGAAAAGGTAACTTACGATAGTGGTAAGAATAAGAGTTATATACTTGACCTTGTCATTCCGCAGGACGAGGGAGTAAAGGAACTGTATGAAGAAATCATAAAGGACTGTAAGACACATGGAGTTACAGTTAAATTGACATCATCATATGGTTGTGCATTGCAGGAAGATACATGAAATAGAAATGCGGTTTAGTGTGAAAAATAATGCTGATGCGATTATTTTTCACAGGCAGATGAGAAATCGCCTATGCGAATTTCTCATCGCCTCTTCACAATAAGTAGCTAAGAAATGAGGTTTAATATGAATCTGGCAATACTCATAATACTAACAGTTATAGGAACATTCATAGGCTTTATATATGAGAACTATAGCAAATTTAAGGATAAAAAGGCATTTACGAAAGCAAATAAGAAACACATAATTTATTTTCTGATTTCAGGTGTGTTTCTAATAATTCTGGACTGTGTTCTGGATATTAGATATTCGAACAGGCTCATAGATAATATAAGATTATTGATAATGTTAATTATTCTCGTACCTGTAGCAGCCATAGATTATAAGAAGAAAATAATCGAGAATAAAGTAATACTTATAAGTCTTGGAATAAGAGTCATTATGTTAATAGCTGAATTTATATTAGACAGCAGACAGGCAGTTATTAATTTAAAATCAATGGGACTTGGCTTTGTATTGGTATTACTTATGGCGATTATTGGAATATTTATTATAAAGAACGGTTTTGGAATGGGGGATATAAAACTTATGTTTATTATGATTTTATATTTTGGTTTTGCAAGCTCATTCAGTGCCATTTTTATGTCGTTAGTGTTATCAATGATAGCTTCAATATATTTATTAGTTAAGAAAGAAAAGAGTAAGAAGGATACTATTCCATTTGCACCATTTATTCTATTAGGTACATATGTATCGGTAATTCTTACGGGAATGTAGGTGATGACAGATGAAGAAAAAGAAGAATATTGAGAATGAAACAGAGAATGTTCAGGAAAATAGTAATGCTAATAATAAGAGAAACAGACTACTAATTGCTTTAGGCGTAGTGGTTATGTTCGCTATAAGCTGGTATTACTTATTCAATGAAAGTGCTAAGAAAGAAAAGCAATATAATCAGTATATAGAATATGCACATTATTTTGAGGACAAGCAGTTATATAAAAGGGCAAATGCCTATTATACAGCAGCGAAAGAGATGAATAATTCATTGGATTTACAATGTGAGATTGCTGATATGTACTACGCATGGGGTAAATATTATGCATATGAGGATATGGTAGAGGAAATTATTGATAACCATAAGTATTCTAACAAAGGCTATGATATGTCATTAAAATATTATTATGATAAAGGAAATTACAGTAATTGTATGGAAGTAATAAATGCTGCTAAAAGTAGAAAGGTTACTTCGGAATATATGACTAAAGTAGAAAATGAATTGAAATATAAGTTTGAGTATGCATATAGCAGCTATGTAGAAGTAGATGAATTCTACAATAATATGTGCAGGGTAACAGATAAAGATGGCAAATATGGAATTGTCTATTCTGATGGCACGGTAATGTTATCGTGTGTATATATGCAGTTATCACCTTATATTGATTCAGACAGTACACCTATGACCACTGATGGAAATAAATATTGGTTCATTGATAAGACAGGTGAGGCAGTTGACGTAGCAGAATTACCGGAGGGAACACAGATAGAAGAAATAGGTACATATTCAGAGGGATTATTACCAACGAAGATAAACGGTAAATATTGTTACACTAATTCATCTTTTGTAAAGCAGTTTGGAGAATATGAAGAGGCTTATGCATTTAATAATGGCAAAGCAATGGTTAAAGATGAGACAGGTTATTATCTGATAGACAATAAAGGTAAGAAATGCAGTAAAAATGTATATAAAGAGATTAAGACAGATGAGCTTGGCTATGCTTCACGTTCAGGAATATATGCAGTTAAGAAAAATGACACATTCTATCTTATGGACAATAACGAGAATAAAATCGGTTCAGATGAATATGAAGATGTCAGATTAATGTCTCAGGATGAATATTTGGCAGTTATGAAAGATGGAAAATGGGGTTTTGCAGATGCTAAAGGCAAAATGGTTATAAAGCCACAGTTCGTAGATGCAGGTTCATTTTCTAATGGCCTGGCAGCAGTAAACATAGATGGAAAATGGGGATATATAGATAAGAATGGAAAAGTGGTAATAGAGCAGCAGTTTGATGGTGCTAAGAATTTCTCATCAAGTGGCAGTGCTTATGTTCTGGCAGGAGATAGTTGGCAGTTAATAAAATTATACAGATAAATGAAAGGATAACATACTATGCAGGAATTTAAGGTTGAAAATAATGATATAAATACAAACTTGATTTATGAGTTAAAAGAAAATGAAGCAGCAGATATGGTTGCGATAGAAATGATTCAGCAGAATTCTAATATTCCGGGATTATTAAAAATGATTTATACACAGAATAATTCATTACGTTTATTGAAATATAATATTACATCAAAGATTACATTACAGCAGTTACTAGAGAGAAATGTAACAAAGAAAGTAATTATTTCAGTACTTACAAATACAATAAGAACACTTATTTCAGCCGATGAATACCTGCTTGAACAGGATTGTTTTGTTCTAGATATGGAAAAGATATATGTTGATTTAAGTTCATATGAGGTTGGTATGATTTATCTGCCACTTAAGATGGAAACGAAAAAAGTAGATTATAGTATGTTTTTTAAGAACCTTATATTGATTTCTAAGTATGATGCGACAGAGAATTGTGAATATGTGGCTCAGATAATAAGTTATCTTAATTCAGCATCATTTTCATTGGTAGGTTTCTACGATTATCTTCATCAAATAGCCGGGTTAAAGAATGATTCAGTTAAAGAAGAAGGTTATGTACAATCAGGCTTAAATAATATGTCAGCCGGACAAGCAGCCGATTATAAGATGAAACAGGGAAATTCTATAGAGGATGATAATGTAAAGACAATAGTTGATACATTTGCTGCATCAGGTATGACAAATAATGACATTTCATATATACCTAATAAATCAGAGCAGACAGGAAGAAATCAGATGGTAATGCCGGGACAGAGTCAGGTGGCGGGAAGAAACCAGATGCAGGTGCCGGGACAGAGTCAGGCGGCAGGAAGAAACCAGATGCAGGTGCCAGGACAGAGTCAGGCGGTAGGAAGAAATCAGATGCAGATGTCAGGACAGCCACAGGCAGCAGGAAGAAACCAGATGCAGGTGCCGGGACAGAGTCAGATAGCAGGAAGAAACCAGATGCAGGTACCGGGACAGAATCAGCCGGTAGGAAACCAGATGCCTGGTCAGACTGCAATGTCTAAGAAAAATGAGAAAGCCAATAAGAAAGAGAAAAAGAAAAGTAAATTATTTGGTGGTAAGTCTGAGAAAAATAATAAAAATATGAATGTGCCAAACCAAAATGCTCAGAATACAAATGTAAAGCTGAATTATAATCAGGCAATTCATTCAAATAATATGTCGGTTAATGGAACGATATCTAATAATATGTTAAATAATTCAATACCTAATTCTAATGGAATGGGCAATAATTCATTTAATAATATGGCTCAATATAATATGGGAATGGGTAATGTACCACAGAATAATATGCCAGGTTTTGGAGAAACAACTGTATTAGGAAATGCGTATAGTGGAGAGACAACTGTGTTAAATGCAAGTATGAATCCTAATAATCCTGAAAATATAAAGCAGGCATATTTAATAAGAGAGAAAAATGGAGAACGCATACCAATTACAAAGGAGAAATTCCTTATTGGTAAAGAAAAAAGTTTTGTAGATTATTTTATTGCTGATAACACAGCAATTAGCCGTAGTCACGCATATATTATCAATCATAATAATGAATATTATATCGTAGATACGAATTCTAAAAATCATACATATATTAACGGAAAATTAATAACACCTAACACTGAAGTAAGTATCAGTAATGATTGTAAGATAAAACTTGCTGATGAAGAATTTATCTTTAGCGTAATGTAATGGAGGCTTGAATGGAATATTTAGTGGCTGCATGTACAGATGTAGGTATTCATAAAGAAACTAATCAGGATAGTGTCACAATAAAGGTTGCTAAAACTGTAATAGGAAATATTGCTATGGTTGTTATGTGTGATGGAATGGGTGGATTAGCACTCGGAGAAGTTGCAAGTGCAGACGTAGTAAATGCATTTTCAGGTTGGTTTTATAATACTTTGCCTGCACTTGTTAAAAATGGATTATCTGATGGAGTAATCAGAAGTGAATGGGAGAAAATAGTTGCTATTGAAAACAGACGTTTAAGTGAATATGGTGGAAGAAATGGAATAGCAATTGGAACCACATTATGTGTCGGATTATTTACAGACACAAGATATTACATTATGAACGTGGGTGATTCCAGAGCATATGAGTTAAAAGGTGCAGTAAAGGTTATTACTGAAGATCAGACACTTGTTGAAAGTGAATTCAGAAAAGGATTACTTACAAGAGAACAGGCAGATAACGATCCTAGAAAAAGTATACTTCTGCAATGCATAGGTGCTTCTCAGGTTGTCATTCCTGATATGTTCTTTGGTGAGGTGCAAAAGGATACAGTATATATGTTCTGCTCAGATGGTTTTAGACACGTTATTTTACCGGAAGAGATATATGCTTACCTTGGACCGGAGGTTTCAACAAACGAAGAAATAATGAGTCGGAATGGAACTACATTAATAGAGATGAATAAGCTTAGAAATGAAAAAGATAATATTTCTGTAGCATTTATAAGAACATATTAGAAAAATATCTGGAGGTTAGTGTGAAAAAATAATGCTGATGCGATTGTTTTTCACACAGCTATTTGCTTCGGAGCGAAAGCAAATATCGTTTATGTCAGATGAGAAATCGCCTGTGCGAATTTCGCATCGCCTCTTTGCGACAAGCCGCTCAGAAATGAGGTTAGTATGTTAAAGATTGGTGAAGTCATTGACGGAAAATATAAGATTCTTAACCAGATAGGTAAAGGTGGTATGAGTGTTGTATATCTGGCTATGAATGAAAGTGTTAATAAATCATGGGCAATCAAAGAAGTAAGAAAAGATAGTCAGAATGATGCTTCTATAAATAGTATAGGTATTAAAGCTGAGATTAATCTGCTCAAAAACTGTCGACATCCTAATATGCCGGAAATTATAGATGTTATAGAAAATGAAGATAATTATCTGATAGTTATGGATTATATCGAAGGAGTTACACTGAAAAAACTGTTAGATGAGTATGGCGCCCAGCCTCAGGAACTGGTTATTAAATGGGGAAAACAGTTATGCGATGTGCTTGGATATTTACATAAGAAAAACATAATTTACAGAGATATGAAACCGGCAAATATAATGCGTAAACCAGATGGCAATGTTGAATTGTTCGACTTTGGAACTGTAAGAGAATTCAAGGGAATGAAGATGGAAGATACAATTGCTCTTGGTACGGTCGGATATGCAGCACCGGAACAGTATGAAAAGACAAGTGAGTCAGATGCAAGAACAGATATATATAGTCTTGGTGCTACATTGTATCATTTAGTTACGGGAAATTATCCTACAGTTAGTGGGTTTGCACAGGGAATAAGGGCAAGTAATATGATGCTGTCAGAGGGATTAGAACAGATTATCAGAAAATGTACCGAACATGATGCAGATAAGAGATATCAGAATTGTGCTGAATTAATGTATGATTTAGAACATTGCGATGAGAGTGATAAAAAATATAGAAAAAAACAGTGGAGAAAGATGATTGCTTTCTCTTCAATGGTATGTTTATCCTTAGCCGGAGTAGCAACAGGTATCACAGGAAATAAACTGGTACTTGCCAAAACAGAAGAACAATATGATTCGGTTTTAGAGCGGGCAGAAAGTTCTACAATGGATGAAAAACACGATTTATATATAGATGCGATAAAGATTAAACCGGGAGATAAGGAGGCATACCTTGAGTTAATCAATAAAATATATAAGGATGACAAAATATTTTCCAGAACCGAAATGAATGAAATTGAAGAGGTTATGCTTACATATGGGAAGTCATTAAAAAGTGATGAACTGGGATACAGTGATGTATGTTATAACATCGGAATTCTATATTGGTACTATTGCGATGAGACAATGGAGGAAGATAATTCCAGATTTGATGCAGTATGCACTTATTTTGGAAAGGTGTCTAAAAGAGATAGTAATAAAGACTTGGCAGAAATATTTTACAATATGGCGAATTTCAGAAGAAACATTCAGAATTCCATTACGGAGTCTACTGATAGAGGCGAATATATGGAATATTGGAAAAACATAGATAAGTTAATTGAAGCTATATTGAATAAAGGAGTCAATGACAATCTTAAACTTAATTCATGCAAAATGATATTAAATGCAATAGAGGGATATACAGATGAATTTAAAACTGATGGTGTAACTAAGGATCAGATGAATATCTGTTTAGATAATGTTGAAATTATCAGTGGAAGTGTTCAGGATGATAAGACGGAAGATATTGTACAGATAAAAAAATATATAGAGTCAAGACTTGAATATGTCAATAGAAAAATTGATACAGTCTATATGGAGGATTAATTATGAATATTGTTGATAAATATAGATTGATTTCACAGATAGGATATATATGTGCCGTAGTTTTTCTTGTAATCGCTGTTATTTTATTTTTTACACTAAAGATTAACCGGGTATTTGGCTACATCACAGGTATATCAAGGAAAAAGGCAATTAAAGAAATAAATGAACATAATTCGTATACAAGTGATGTATCGTCTGGAAATATTACACAGGATACAGGAAGAAAACTGGGCAGGACATCTAAAATTGGTGGTGTCCCAATTACCAGTAAAATACCGACTTCAAAAATCACACAAAATAATATAGAGGAAACCACTGTATTATCAAATGATGAGACAACCTTATTGTATACGGAGGAAACCACATTATTGAATAGTAATAATAATGTTAGGCCTATTTACAATGTAGTCTCCGGCTCAATAGTTAATTCATATCAGAAGACTGATATTATGCCAAATGAATTTATTATAATCAGAGATATAGTGTATATAAATACGGATATAGTCATTTAATATTGATAAACAGGAGGAAGAAAATATGTTATGTAGAAAATGTGGTGCAGAAGTAAGTGCCGGAACACCGTTTTGTCCAAGGTGTGGAAGTACCATGGAAGAAAATTATGTGAATAATAATTCATATGGAAACACTCAATATTCAAATCAGTCATATTCGGGATATGAGAATAATTCAAATGGAAATATGTATGGAGGTCAGCAAAGGCTAAATCAACCATATACTGGATATGAGAATAATAGAAATAACTATGAAAATAGTCAATATGTAAATCAATACTATACGGGACAACAAAGTAATATAAGTACTAACACATATGGTGAACAGTATTATAATAATCAGCCATATACAGTACAAAACGATATTAACAATAAGACAAATAAGAAAAACAAGAAAACAGCTTCGCCTAATAGAAAGAAGAAACGATTAATTACTGGAGTAATAATAAGTCTGGTAATGTTACTTATTATAGTATCAGGAATAGCTGTGACAATGTTATTGGTAAATAAAAATAAAAGCAGAAGTTCTAATGATGTCGTTAAAGAGTTTATTCAATCAGTTAATGATAAAGATACAGAAAAGTTGTTATCACTTATGCCCAAAGAAGCTATTGATGAAATAAAAGAGTGGACAGAGAGTTCGTCTAAAGAAGAAATTAAAGAATTCATGGAAGATTTTATTACAGAATTTAAAGAAGGCTTTGATGAAGATATTTCAGATGATGATGATATTACTTTTACATATAAGATAATTAAACAAGAAAATGATATTGGATATTCAATCAAAGAGATTAACCAAATGTATAAAGAGGAATATGGCAAAGCTGTACATATAACCGCAGCTAAAAGAGTACAGGCAGATATTTCCTATAGAACTAAAGATGATAATTCTGGTGAAACGGAGCAGTATTGGTTCACAATGTTTGAAATTAATGATTCATGGTATCTGATTTCAATAGATTCTGAGAATGACGATTCAACATATGAAGAAGATGATGATTCTGAAGAATTTGATTTAGAGGCAACCAAAGAAGAAGATTCAAAGAATTTGGATGAAGTAGTAAAAACTGTTAAGAATTGTATAACAGAGGCAGTTATGGATGGAGGTAATGAGGCGGTTGTAGAGTATGTTGGAGAACCGGTCAGATATTATATAAAAGATAATGGAGCAATTATATTCGAATCTTATGGAGGAGAGGACAGTTTTGTGACATATTTAGAGAATGCATTTTCAGATGGTTGCAATACAACAAGTAAAGTAGATGGTAATAATCGCTTAATCAGTATAACTATTACATTAGATGAAGATGGAGAATATGATGTTATAGCAGAATATGATAACTAAATATAATATATAAAACATTAGAGAAAGGACAGAAAGAAATGATAAGTAAAAGAAGAATTTTGGCAGCCACATTGGCAGCAACCATGCTTGTATGTGGAATTCCGAATGTTACCAAAGCAATTGAATATAATGGTGCAACATCTGGAAACAGTGCCACATCAGGTAACAATGCATCAGAAGGTAATACTTCAAGCTCGGGAAATACAGCCTCAGATGGCAATACGTCATCTTCGGGAAATGTACAGGAAAAAGGTAAACCAGAGATAATATTTGAATTAGATGCTTTAGTGATTAAGGATGAGCAAAAAGGTTTAAATTATATAAGTGTTGATGACTTAGACAATAATCCTGGAATCAAAGTCAATGTAAAAGATGATAAAAGCAATATTGTACAAACTGTAATTAAGGTTAATAATACAGAAATAATTAATATTACATATGACGAGGACAATCAGAAAAAATCTAAAGAATATAATATAAAATTAGAAAAAGACATACTTAAGGATGATAAATATGTGATAAATGTAACTTCAATAAATGCAAATAATATAGATAGTACTGAAGAAAAGGTTATCTATGTAGAAAGTAAAGCACCTGAAATTATTAATGATAGTATCAAAATTAGTGGTTTTACTGAAGAAAAAGATAATTACATAATTGGTAATAAGTTAAATGTTTCATTTGATACTGATTCAGATAATAATAATAATCAATCAAGTATTGAAACTGTAGAATTTTATCTTGCAAATACTAATAGTACAGATGACATAAAAAATAAGTCCATTATTTTAAAATATAATAATATTAATAACAGTAATACTACACTGGTAACAACGTTGAATTATGAAATGGTGGAAAAAGGATATTACACAGGATATCTATGTGCATATATTAAAGATATATGTGGTAAGGAAAATTATGTATTATTGAGTAATAAAAAATTATTACTGGATAACGATAATCCAACATGTACAATTTCAATTAACAATAATGACTATAGTTTATTAGATGGTAAAAAATGGATAAAAGTTCAAGATATAGAGTCATATGGTTATAACTATGAAATATCTGATAATGGTTCAGGTATAAAAGAATATAGTATAAAAGTTAATGGCAATGAAGTAAGTAATAAAACAGAAAATATTATTGAGACAACAGACGATGGTTTTAATAAAATCATTAATGGAAGTTTCGAGTTAAAAGATTATACACCAATAGATGGTAAATATGAAATTGTCATAGAGGCTGCTGATAATGCAGATAATAAGAGCGAAGAAAGTGATGATAGCAAAGATATTATCTATGTAGATGAAAATGCACCATATATAGATGGAAAAGTAGAATTTAAAAATATTACCAATGAAGATGATTTTTATATGTATGGTAATAAAAATGTAAATATATTATTTAATGTAAAAGATGATGAATTAAGTTCAGAAATAGACAAAGTAGAAATATATGAATATGATGAATTTATTGATACAGATAATAGAACAGTAGAGGATATTAATGATTTATTAAACGACAGTAATAGACGTGGTAATGCTGAAATTACCGACGGTGTAGCAACATATACAATAATTGCACCTAATCCTGACAGAGCTGCTTATGAAAAATATGTATATGCCAAATTATATGATAAGGTGGGAAATTACAGATATGTAGCTTTATCAGATAAAAAATTAATAATTGAACAGAATGCTCCAAAGATTAGCATAGATAAGAAAGAAAATTCATTTTATTCGAATTGGTTTAATAAAAATGTTAAATATGAAATTACAATTACGGATGAAGAGTCAGGAATTGATGTAAGTGATTACAATAATAAACCGGAAGATTATAAAATAGAAGTTAATAATAAGCAGGCTAGTCTTGAAAATATAGAAGCCATAAAAGATGGTAATAGAATTATAGAAATAAAAGGCACGTATACAACTGATTATAAAATAGGTGGAGTATACAATTATATTGTATCTGTTAAAGCTAGAGATAACGCAGGAAATGACAATTCTAATATATCAAAAGAAATTGGTATTGATACAAAGCCACCTTATGTTATAAATGATGCAGAAAAGAAAACTACATTTAAAGATAAAAATGATATGGAAATCAGCCCAATTGGAAATGAGATGTTTACTAATGACGATGTAAAGGTAAATTTCTATGTAAAAGATGAAATATCCGGAGTAAATAATGTAGAAGTATATGCATTAGATAGTATAATCGATGAACCTAAGGATAGTGAAATAGAACAGAATAAAATTAATCCTGCTGATGTGAAAATATCTGATGATGAAGTTAATGTAACTATCAAGAGACAGGATACAACACTTAGTAAGTATATATATGCTAAATTAACAGATAATGCAGGAAATAGTGATTATGTTTTATTATCAGAAAATAAGTTAGTTATAGAAAAAACAGCACCGGAAGTTAAAGAATTATCGCCTGAAAATGTTAGTGATGAATATATTGATATGAACACTAAGCAAAAATGGATAAAAGGTAAAGTAACATATAATTATTCAATTGAAGATACTGAAGCAGGTATATCCTCATATAAAATATATGTACAGTATAAAAATGGTAAAGAAGAAGTTAAAAAAGAAATTATTCCAACGCAGAATGGTAACCTTGATTTTGTTAACAGTGTAGTAGAAAATGTTAGTGGTACATTTGAATTGGTTCCGGATAAATCAGGCGAATATACAATAATAATTGAAACTATTGATAATGCAGGAAATTCTAATGAAGATAAGGCATATACATATGTAGTAAATGCAGATTTAGATAATCCTGAAGTTATAATAACAGAAGAAAATAAGCCTGAATTTAAAAATGTAAAAATAGTTGATGGAAAAATGTTTGCAAAGGGTACAGTAAAGGTTGAATTCAGTGTGAATGACATTATACCATCATCAGGAATTAGAAATGTAGAGGTATACGCGGTTAAGGAAATATTAGATGATTCTGAAACCGAAATTTCAGATATTTGTAAGATAAATGATAATGATGTAAAGTTATCAGACGGAAAAGTTACATTTGAAATAGCTGATACTAATAAAGAATATAAATATTTCTATGCAAAAGTATATGATAACGTAGGAAATGATAGCGGATATATACTGTTATCAGAAAATGGTCTGTTAATAGAAAAAACAGCACCGGAAGTTACTAAATTGTCACCTAAAAATATTAGTGATGAATATATTGATATGAACACTAAGCAAAAATGGATAAAAGGTAAAGTAACATATAATTATGCGATTAAAGATGAAATATCAGGAATTGCATCATACGAAATATATGTAAAGTATGAAGATAAACAAGAGAAAGTTACTCCAAAACAGAATGGTAACCTTAATTTTGCTAAAGGTGTTGTAAATGATATTGATGGTACATTTGAATTAAGCCCTATAGCAGCTAAAGATGGAAAGTATACCATAGTAATAGAAATGAGTGATAATGCCGGCAATCATAAGCAGAAAACATATACGGTATATTATGATTCTAATACACCAAAGGCTACAAAATTCACTATGAAATCTGACAAATATATTGAAGGAAATTCATTACCAGTTACAGATGATAAGTATGGATACTATTTTAAGCATACTACAAAAGTAACAGTTACATTAGCCGATGACGGTACATCTTCAGGAATAAGTAAAGTTGGATATTTCTTGTGTAAAAATGGAGAAAAAGTTTCAGATGCAATAAAGAACAAAATAATTGTTACACCAACAAATAATGAAATAACCATTCAGATACCAGAAGCATTTAGGGGACAGATTTATGTTGCAGCTGTTGATAATGTAGGTAATGGTGATTTGACAAAAGCAAGCAGCTATGTAAAACCAGATGCTATTGTAATAGATGATAACAGAAATGATAAAGATATAATTACCATAAACAGACCTAAGACAGCATATAAGGATAATTCAGGACTAGACCTTTATAATAAAGATATTCCTGTTGTATTTAATATTAAAGATGTAACATCGGGTATCAGAAGTATTGAATGGGAAGTCACATCAGCTAATGGTGAAGAAAACAATTATTCAGGAAGAATTGATATTGATAATTCAGGAAAAATAAATGGTGATAATTATAATGTAATTTCTACTGATAAGAACCTTATTACAGCAATTTCTAAAGCTATTGCAGTAAGAAATAATGACAACAGAATAACGGTTGATATAAGGGTAGAAGATAGAGCAGGTAATATTTCATATGCAACAGATACTTTCAGCATAGATAAGACAGCACCCGAAATTAGCATTTCGTATGATAATAATACACCAGATGCTACTAATGGAAAGATGTTTAAATCGGATAGAAAAGCAATAATTTCTATTAAAGAAAGAAATTTTAATCCTAAGAATGTTGTTATTGATATTAAAAATACTGATGGTATAGTGCCGATTATAAGTGACTGGAGTGTGGCAAATGGAACAGGAAATGGAGATAATACAACATATACAACAAGCCTCTCGTATGTAAATGATGGTGATTATACATTTGCTATGCGATATCAGGATAATGCTGATAATATTGCAAATATTAATTTTGTATCAGGAACAGTAGAGCCAACAGAGTTTACAATTGATAAAACAAGACCAGCATTATCAGTTCAGTTTAATAATAATTCAGCAGTAAATGGAAATTATTATCTTGATCAGAGAGTTGCAACATTTACAATTATTGAACATAATTTTGATGCATCACGTTTTGAATTGCTGATTAATAGAAATAATGCAGCAGTACAGCAGAATATAAACTGGATAAATAATGGTGATACACATACAGCATCTATTGCATTAGATGAAGAGGCATTATATAGTATTATGGCAAATTATACTGATATGGCAGGTAATACAATTGAAAATGCATATAATACTGCGTTCTATATAGATAAAAAAGCACCTGAGGTTATTATATCAGGAGTGGATAACGAAAGAGCTTACAGAGACAATGTAGTTGGTTTTAATATTTCTTCGGCTGATACATATTTTGAAAGTCTAAGTATATCCTTGGATTTACTAAATAAAGACGGAAGTACTACAAACTTAATAAGCAATAATGAAGAGAAAGCAAATGTTCGTATTGATTATCAGAATATAGAAAATGGAAGAAGGCTTAGTGTAGCAAATCTTGAATCAGATGGTATCTACAGATTAGTATGTAAGGCATCTGATAAAGCAGGTAGAGTCACAGAAAATAATGTATTATTTTCAATTAACAGAAATGGTCCAACATATTATATAGATGATGAAGAAACATTAAATATAAAGGATAAATATTTAATTAATCCACAAGATATTATATTTAATGAAATAAATGTAAATGAACTTTCAGCAGATACCATTAAGATAACAGTATATAGAGGAAATACCACATGGGATTTAGTAGAAGGTAAAGATTATACTATAGAAAAAGTAGAAGGAATAGACACATGGTGTAAATACAGATATATAATAAGTAAAGATAATTTTGAGGAAAATGGTATTTATCATGTAACAATTGCTTCAAAAGATTCTGTTGAAAATGATGCTATTTCTGAAAAGTTTTCATTTGTTATAGATAATGAACCACCGGTATGCACAATTTTTGAATTAAAAAAAGGAAATGTGTATGTTGCAGATAGTAAAGACATCAGATTCAAGGTTACGGATAATATCGAGGCAGAGTCAGTAATTGTGTTATTAAATGGTAAAGAGATTATGAAATTGGAGGGAGATGACATAAAGAAAAATATGTCAGAAGATGGAACCTTAAAGATAACAATCCCATCATCAAATAAATCTCAGAATTTAATAATTAAGTGCATTGATAAATCAGGTAATGAAAGCGAGACAGAGATAAAGGACTTCTATATAACAACCAATTTATGGATTAGATTTATTAACAATAAACCACTTGTTATAGGAATAAGCTGTGCTGTAGTTGCAATTATCGTATTAATTATTCTTATGATAATTAGAAAATCAAACAAGAATTCAACTAAAATTACCGAAAAAAAGACTGAAAAGAATAAATAAAATTCAATAAGTCTATAAATTACCAATGGAATAATAAATCCAAGTTAAATAATTTACAGAATATGAATAAAAATATGAGCAATATATAATATTTATATTCAGTATACCAAAAAGGAAAAGTAAATTTCTTAGGCATAAAGTAAATTTACTTTTCTTTTTTGAAAAAAATTGACATAATTATGTATAAATGTTAATATGCTGGATAAGTTTTAGGAGTTATGAAAATTAGTTATAATGTTAATTATCTTCTAAAATAAAATAATAAATAAAGGAGTTGAGGTCAAAGAGAGTAATAGAATAACATAATGGCCAATAATTTTAATATTGGTGAGTAAACAAAATAATCATAGTGGATAAAGGAGAATAAAAGAAATGAAGAAGAAATTAACAATAGCACTATTAACAGCAGGAATAATGGCAATGATATGTACAGGATGTGGAAATAAGAAAGATAGTGGCAATAAGGATAGTGGGAAAGATACTAAAGTAACCACTACACATTCAGATAAGGATGAAGAAACAGAAGATACGGATGAAACAGAGAAAGATAAAACTGTTGATAAAAGTAATAAAGATGATTCGGATTTGGGAAAATATTATAAGGCAGAGGTTAATTATTATTTACCATATATGCATAATTATAGTAATACATTAAGTGAAATAAACGATTCAGAAAAGATGTTTTTCGCAATGTCAACAAATCTTGATGATAAATATGAATTAGGAGAAATTATAGAAAAGCATAGAGAAGATTTGGGAATGGATATTATATATGGGGATGTAGAGGAAAGAACATATAACATAGAGAAGCAGGAGAATTATACAACTAAGAATGGAATAGAGGGAATTAAATATGAGGGGACATTAGAGAAAGAGGGAAGTGATCCAATATGGTTTTATTGTTTCTGCTTTAATGGGAATAAACATTCATATCAGTATATCGGTTTCAGTTCAGAACAGTTAACACAGGTAGATGAGAGTGCCTATAATCTTGAAGAAGTAAAATCACAGATAAAGGAAATAATGGATAAATCAATAGACACAATAACAATAGAGGAATAAGCAGGCATAGATAGTGATAAATAATTTATGCAAAATTAGATTTAAATGACAGAAATAAGAGGGACTGGAAATCAATTAAAAAAGATTATTGAATATATAGATTTATTACGAAAACTTCCGTTTATCTCATTGATAAATGGAAGTTTATGTGTTATAGTTTTATGCGGAATAGACAAATTCGGTACTTTTTTCAAAAAGTAATGGAGGTAATCATGGAAGTTTTAGAACTGAAAAAACAGGCAAATGAAATCAGAAAGGGCATAGTAACGGCTGTTCACAGTGCGAAATCGGGACATCCGGGTGGATCATTATCAGCAGCAGATATAATGACATATTTATATTTTGAAGAAATGAATATTGACCCTGCTAATCCTAAGAAAGCAGACAGAGACAGATTTGTATTATCAAAAGGACACGTTGCTCCAGCATTATATTCAACATTAGCTCACAGAGGATATTTTCCAGTTGAAGATTTAACAACACTTAGAAAAGTTGGTTCATATCTTCAGGGACATCCTGATATGAAAGGAACACCTGGTGTTGATATGTCAAGTGGTTCACTTGGACAGGGAATATCTGTAGCAGCAGGTATGGCTTTATCTGCTAAATTATCTAATGAAGACTATAGAGTGTATACACTTTTAGGTGATGGCGAGATTCAAGAGGGACAGGTCTGGGAAGCAGCAATGTTTGCCGGATTTAGAAAGCTTGATAATTTAGTTGTTATTGTTGATAATAATAATCTTCAGATTGATGGTTCAGTTGATGAGGTATGTTCACCATATCCTATTGATGAGAAATTCAAAGCATTTAACTTCCACGTTATCAATATAGATGCACATAATTTTGAACAGATAAAAGCAGCTTTTGATGAAGCAAGAGCTACAAAAGGATGTCCAACAGCTATTATTGCTAAGAGTATTAAAGGTAAAGATGTTTCATTTATGGAGAATCAGGCTAAATGGCATGGAAGCGCTCCGAATGATGAGCAGTACAAAGTAGCAATGGAAGATTTAGAAAAGGTAGGTGCAGCATTATGTCAGAAGTAATTAAGAAAGCAACAAGAGAAGGCTATGGAGACGGATTAGTTGAAACAGGAAAAGAATTTGATAATCTTATTGTTTTAGATGCTGACTTAGCTGAAGCTACTAAAACCTGTGTATTCAAGAAAGCATTTCCAGAGAGACATATAGATTGCGGTATTGCTGAATGTAATATGATGGGGATTGCGGCAGGTTTAGCTGCTACAGGAAAGGTTCCTTTTGCAAGTTCATTTGCAATGTTCTCAGCAGGACGTGCCTTTGAACAGGTTCGTAACTCAATCGGATATCCTCATCTTAATGTCAAAATTGGAGCAACACATGCAGGAATATCTGTAGGCGAAGACGGAGCAACACATCAGTGTAATGAAGATATCGCATTAATGAGAACAATTCCAGGTATGGTAATTATTAATCCATCAGATTATGTTGAAGCTAAAGCAGCAGTAAGAGCAGCTTATGAATATGTAGGTCCTTGCTATCTTAGATTTGGCAGACTTGCCGTTCCAGTAATAAATGATACTCCTGATTATAAATTCGAGATAGGTAAGGCAGTTACATTAAGAGAAGGAAAAGATGTAACAATAGTAGCAAGTGGTCTTACAGTTTCGACATCACTTGAAGCCGCTGAAATGCTTGCTAAAGATGGAATAGAAGCCAAAGTAATAAATATGCATACAATTAAACCAATTGATGAGGAAGCTATTATAAATGCAGCTAAAGAGACAGGCAAAATTGTAACTGTTGAAGAACATTCAATAATAGGTGGACTTGGAAGTGCTGTATGCGATGTACTTTCAGAGAAATATCCTGTAAAGGTTAAAAAGATAGGCATAAATGACAGATATGGTGAGTCAGGCCCGGCAGTTGAATTAGTTCATAAATATGGACTTGATGGCGAGGGTATATATGCATCAGTTAAAGAGTTTTTAGCATAAGACAATTATAATATAAATGGCGTTAAAATATTATGATATATTATTTAGATAAAAAATATATTGTAATATTATATATTGATAATTAAAACTCCCCGACAGACATAGAGTTTGTCGGGGAGTTTTAGCATCGTTATACCTCAGGTGTAATATTATTTCCGTCAATATTGCTCTCATCAATTGTCAGAGCATTAAGTGACATTTTCATAATACGTTCGACTTCATCCTCAGGAAGTGACAGGTATTTAGCGAGTTCTTCCAGGGTAGGAGTTCTGTCTAATTCTTTGCTTAATGCGATAGATGCACGGTCAAGTTCATTTGCTCTGTCAGCAACATGAAAATTAATTCGGCTTGAAGCATTCTGTTCAAGGATAGCATCATTTATTGCATTTCGTATTGAATTCTCAAGATGAGAATGAAATTCTTCAAGGAGAAGCTTGCCATCATAAGTGAGAATTCCCTCCATAAGTCCTAAGTTACCCTCTTGTAAGAGGTCGCCATGAGAGACACCTTTATTTCTGAAATCCTCTGCAAGTTCAATGACAGTTTTAAGATTACCCTCAATAAGACTGTTAAGAGATAACTTGTCCGAAGTGTCTGCAAGGACCTTTTCTAAGAGAATGAGTTCCTCTTCTTCTGTTAACAACACCATATTTTCAAGGTCATCATAATACATATCTACAAATGTCTTTTCTTTGGCATCGTCCACTGAAGTGGAGACATTTATTTCGGATATATCTGCGTTACCATCTTCTGCTTCATTATATGAAATGTTAGCAGGAGATTTTTTTACAATAGGAACATAACCTTTGATGGAAATTTTATTCTCAAGTAAATAATCATATACAAGCGTATATTGTTCATCATCAGTTATTACATCATTAAGAGCTGATTTGATTTCATCTATGGTAAGTGAGCCATTATTTATATTTGCTGATTCTACTAGAAATGATAAAGCCTCGTGAAATTGAGATTTCTTTTCATTTTCATTCATAATTGATTCATATCCTTTCATTTGAATAATATATCCTGTAGGTTATAAAAACGTGATTACAGATATTTTCAATATTGCTTTATTCTATCGTAAATGATAAAATAAAGCAAGGAATGATTTGTGAAAATATAGTGTATAATGCTTTGATTGACTATGAGAATCAAGGAAAGGAAAGGTATTTCAAGATGAAGAAAAGAGTATCGATTTTACTTGTGATGTGTTTAGTGGTATGTCTGTTATCAGCTTGTGGGAAAGATAATAAAAATGATAAAGAGAAGCCGACGAAGAAAGATAATTCAACGGAGGTTGATAATGATATTTCTGATGAAAATGAATTGTATGAGCAATTATTTGATATAAATAATCCTGTTTCAATACAGATTAAGATATCTGATGAGGAATTGGATAAGATTCAGGAAGATTATGAGAAATATGATAGGAAGAACTCAAAATCACCTATTTACAGAATGGCAGAGAAAGTTGTAATTTCAATAGGTGATGAGGTGTATGAGATTGAAGAGGTGGGCATACGTCTTAAAGGAAATACATCAAGAGTTCCTGTATATGATGAAGAGACCGGAGAACCTAATCTTTCACATTACCGTCTGAGCTTTAACGAGACTTTCGATAATGAAGAATACTACGGAGAAGATGCGAAAGTATGGAATAGTGAAGAGGAACGCCAGGCGAGAAAAGACAGAAGATTTGCAACTTTAAAGGGTATGGAGGTCAAATGGAACAGGTGTTATGATGACAGCCATATAAGAGAGATGTATGCAAATGATATGTTCAGGGATATGGGTGTGTTATCACAGCATGTAAATTTATGTTCACTAGGGATAAATGGTGAGAATTATGGTGTAGTTAATATCTATGAACCTGTGGATAAGATATTTATAGAGAGAAATCTTCCTGAATCAGAACAAGGTGGAGATTTATATAAATGTGGCTGGACATTCAGGCCTGTTAACTATATAAAATCATCTGTAACTTATGGCATAGAGGATAAAGCTGCTGGTAAATTCTATAATTATGATTTAAAGACAAATGAGAAAGATTCAGATTATAGCACACTTATTAATATGCTGGATGTTTTGAATAAAAATGACGTTTCTAAGGAAGATTTAGAAAGTATAATGGATACTGATTATCTGGTTAAATTTTTAGCAGTAAGTTATTTCGTCGGTAATCCGGATGATATAAGAAATAATTATAATAATCATTATCTATATTTCTTAAAAGACTCGGGAAAAGCAATTTTTATACCATATGATAATGACAGATGTTTTGGAATGACATATGACTGGAATCCTGAGGGCGCAGGTATGACAGATGTTTCGCCATACTCTGAAGATTGTGAATCAACAGGCAGGAGTCAGGTAAATCCTGTTATTACAAAAACAATTCTTGGAGATGATGCATATTTTAAAGATGCATATGCCGATGCTTTGAAGAAAGTTGCTGAAAGCGACTGGCTTACAGATGCAAAATTTAATGAATACTATGAAATTGCTAAGCAGAATTACGAGTCTGTTGTAGTTCCATCAATTGAATTTGCAAATGCAGATAATGATATGTTTAAATTTAGTTTAGAGGGAAAATTTACAAGTGGTGATGATGCTAATATGTCATTTTCAGAATATGTCAAGAGAATCTTAGAAGCATATAAAGAGGGATAAAAATAGACCTTTACATTTACAGACAATTATAGTAGAATAATACCCTGTGTTAAAATTCATTTATATATTCCCACTGAGGGAGTAGTTAGCAACAATAGTTGTGATAATATCAACATAATGATGAAAATCTGGTATTATCTTAAATAACGAGACTCGTGGATCTGTGGTATCTTAATCGTTTAACAGAGAATGATTAGCTATCATAGATTCTTCGAGTCTTTTATTATTTGACAAAGAATTTTAACAGAGAAATTAAGGTGGACTTGTCCACTTTGTTTTTTGAACATTAAATGATAAAAAAACACTATTAAGAAACTCTGGAATTAAGATTAAGGTGTAAAAGGTACATTATGCTTATAAATATAGGCAGACATTATATGAGTTTATACCGTAATCAGACTTAGCAAAGAAGAGATACGGAGGAAGAAAATGGGAATACTTGAACTTTTGATTTTAGCTATAGGATTATCAATGGATGCATTTGCTGTGTCAGTCTGTAAGGGACTTGCAATGAAGAAACTAGAGTTTAAAAATATGGCGATTGTAGGCTTGTGGTTTGGAGGATTTCAGGCATTAATGCCAACAATCGGATATTTTCTGGGTGTACAGTTTAAGAACCAGATAACAGCGATTGATCACTGGATAGCTTTTGTTCTTCTAGGGATAATAGGTGCCAATATGATTAAAGAGGCCTGTTCAAAAGATGACGAGGAAGAAGTTAAGGCTAATCTGGACGTTAAGACAATGTTTATGCTTGCTATAGCTACAAGTATTGATGCATTAGCAGTTGGTATAACATTTGCATTTCTGTCAGTGAATTTAGTTCATGCAGTTACATTTATTGGAATTACTACATTTATATTATCGGCAGTAGGTGTAGGCATTGGAAATATATTTGGTACAAAATACAAAGCTAAAGCAGAGATAGCTGGTGGCATAATACTTATTTTGCTGGGTACAAAAATTCTTTTAGAGCATTTAGGTATTTTCTAAGGCATAGATTTAGCTTATAAATATTTTACAAAAAAGTAAGGACTTACGTGATTTTATATTTGATAATGAGTTTTTGACGTGTTAGTATGAGAAAAGATTAGAGAGGCCATTAAAGAGATGAATAAAAAGTACAAAGTGCTGCGATAATTCTTGCGGCAACAGCCGTATTTGCAGTAGGCACATTTATATGGAGCAGAGGGCTTAGAAATTATGAGAGTTCAGGAAGTTAAGTGGAGAAAAGTGTCTGAAATTTTGTATGAGTCGTAGTATTTCAGGCATTTGCAATTGTAATTGTTTTAACTAAATATATAAAAAATGTTGACGGCAAGGTTCGAAAGAAGAGCTTTGCCGTTAAAATTTATTTGACATAAAAAAGGACAAATGGTAATATACAAGGAAATAATGTCGAAAAGTAGGAGACATTGGAGAGAGTGGGTAGACACCCGGAAATGAGGATTAGTTATGAAAAATAAGAAATTAATTATGATTTTTGTCATAATTATTATTGTTGTGTCTGCAAGGATATGTGTATCAGCAGAAACTTATGAGTATGACAAATTAAACAGATTAGTAAAAGTTGTACATGATGATGGAAGTTATACAGAATATAAGTATGATAAGAATGGTAATTTAATTAGTGTAAAGGTGTATAACAAAGAGACAACAAAAAAAGAGCAGGAAACGACAAAGAAGAATCCGGAGACGACAAAGAAAGAGTCAGAGACGACGAAGAAAGAGTCGGAGACAACAAAGAAAGAGTCAGAGACAACAAAGAAAGAGTCGGAGACAACAAAGAAGAATCCGGAGACAACAAAGAAAGAGTCAGAGACAACAAAGAAGAACCAGGAGACAACAAAGAAAGAGTCAGAGACAACAAAGAAGAACCAGGAAACAACAAAGAAAGAGTCGGAAACAACTAAAAAGTATGAGGATAAGAAACAGCAGAACAATGCTGAAAATAGAATAGAACAGGTAATAGAGAAGACAAAGCGGACACAGGCAAGAAATGACAATGTGTTAAATCAGCCATTTAATAGTGTTTTGAGTATTATAAAACAGTACGATGAGAATAATGAAAATAATAAGAGCAAAAATTCTGTTAATGGTGAAACAGACAGTAAGGTTGTAAAGAATACAGGTAATGATACCACACTTAATAAAACATATAGAGATAGTAAAACAAATAATACAAATCACTTCAGTGTAAATAATAATGCAACAAGTACGCCATATATGACGGCAAGGAAGTTATTTGAAAAAATTTCAGATAACGTGAATAGCAGAGCGATGAAGATGAATGAGTATATATACAAAATAATAATGTTTATAAATCTTATGAGAGTATCATGATATAAAATAGGCAATAAAAATTTATATAAGTTGTTAAAAATAAGTAGGAGAAAAAGTTATGAAAAGAGAGACATTAAAAAGAATTGTAGCAATAGTATTGGTAATAGTTATGCTGCCTGTAAGTGAATGGGTAGATACAGGAATTTTTAATAAAAATAATTCAAAGGCATATGCGGATGAAGTGGTTAATGAAGCAGAACAACCGGAAAATGTAAAAACATTTGAAAACATTATAACACTTGAGAGTAAGATAGGTGACAAAGGAGAAGTTTGTTTAAAATGGAATGACCTTAACGGAAATAATCAGAATGATAAAAAGAATTATACATATCTGATATTCAGAGATACAAAATAATTGCCAGTACAAATGATATAGAATATTCTGACTATAATACTGAATCTGATGGACATTATACATATAAAATAATTGTTTATTTAGATGAGAATGATGTATATGGTACAAGTCAGGATGTTAGTATTGATATGCCCGGGGATTTAAGTATTGATAAAGATTATACTATGAATAGGGATATGGCTGTCTATAATCTTGATATTATGAAAGGAAATCTTGACCTTAATGGGCATACTTTGACTGTTTATGGAAATGTCAATGCAGAAGAAGGATATTTATTATTTAACAAGGGAAAATTAAAATGTGGTGGAAATGTTACATTTGAAAATAACTCTGGTTGTAAAATGATTTATTCGTCAGATGAAATGACTGTCAGGGGAAATCTTACCTGCAATTCAGAAACTGATGATAGAAGATTTAAGTTTAAAAACGGACGAATTGATTTGTATGGAGATTTTACTGCTGTAAAAGGTGTGCAATTTAGTGATGCATTAACAATGAATCTGAGAGGAGATGGGCTTCAGACAATAACCTCTGATATATTAATAGATAATCTTGTTAGTTATAATAGTAGTGATGCGGGGATATTTTTGAAGAATTATAATCAGCCAATAAAATGTGAGATTAATGGAAACATCAGAAGAGAAGATAGAAGTAATATAGATAAGAAAGAAGATGTTTATGTTCATAATTGGACACTTGACAAAGATGAGGTAATAGAGGCTGATTTATATATAAGTGGTGGAGAAGTCAATCTTAATGGACATACCCTTTATGTTAAAGAAAATGTCAATGTGACGGATGGAAGTCTTAGAATTAATGGTGGTACATTAAATGTTGATGGTAGTGTTGAGGTTAAATATGCATCATATTCAGAAGATATTGGTGACTATATAGGTAAAGGCAATATCATTATGGACAATGATAATGACAGGATAAATGTTAAGGGATATATAAATATATATACAAATAACAATATATTCATTAATGGCGAAATAAATACGGAGGGCGATATTTATATAACGAAGAATGTATATATTGCAAATAATATAAGGGCAAATTCAATTTTAATAAGTGGGATAATTGAAATAGGCGGTAATGTAGAGGTCAATGAGTATAAGTTTGGTGGCGGGGATATTATAATGAACAAGGGAAAGCTAATAATTTATGGATATTTTAATACACAATGGGCATCTCCAGATAATATTGTGCTTAAGATGAGTCATCCGGAGGACTATGTCTGCATATATGGCAGATGTGACCTGGGATTTGCTGAAAACATTTGTGATGGAACTATTGAACTTAAGGGAAAATATAATAGCATAAATACATATGATAATGCAAAAGTAATTCTAAGTGGATGGAAAACACAGAATATTTCCGGAAACATTTCAGATCTGATAGTAAATAATACATCAATTGATGGAATCAGTATAGATGAAGAGGCGAAAATAAAAAACATACGTTATGAAGAAATAACACCATCATATAATGGGATTAAATATTATGATTTAGGAACATTGGACAGAGATATGGTAATAGATGGGGACTTTGCCCTAGACAGTAATCTTGATCTAAATGGGCATAAGCTGACAATAAATGGTTCATTTTATCATTGTGATGGCTCTATAATCTTTAATGGCGGAAGATTAGAAGTAAAAGGGGATTATCAAATGATAGAGGATTATCAAATGATAGAGGATTATTATAGTTATTATAGTGAACCGGTTTCTATCTGTATGAATAATGAAAATGATTATTTTAAAGTTAATGGTAAGTTTAATGTTTTAGATACACAGTCTAGTAGTATGTATAAAGGTACACTTGAGATAGGTGGAGATATAAATTCAGAGATTAGTCTGGGAACAGATGATGAGCTACTGGTCATATTAAATGGAAAATCAGATCAGATACTTAATATATCAGGAAGTATTGGAAGAATTAAGAATAATAACAATACCGGAAAAGTTCATATAGTAAGTGGCAGTCTGAATAATATAGAAAAAACAAAGAACAGAATCTATGCGGATAATTCAGAAATAATATATGGCTGGATACTAAATGAAGATATAGAGTTAGACAATGTGGAGTTAATAGGTGGAGAACTTGACCTTAATGGACACACAATAATTGTAAATGGAGATTTTGTAAATAACAATGGAACAGTAAATATTAATAATGGAAAACTAATAATTAATGGTGATTTCAGCCAGTATGCAGGAGATTCAAAAATAGATAATGGGTACTTAACAATCAAGGGAGATTTAATACAGAATAATGGAACATTTTGCCTGAATAACGGAAATGTGATAATAGAAGACCAGTGTAGATTTAACAGTGGTAGTCTTGTTATGGAAAAAGATATTGATAACATAAGTATATCAGGAAATTTATACATTGGAGAAAATTATTTCACAGAGATAGCAGAACTTAATGGAAAGATTAGCGTTAAGGGAGATATAACGATTGAAAAAAGAAAAAAAGTTAAATTAGATGGTAATCTCACATTATGTCTTAATGGAGTTAAAAAACAGGAAATTGATACAGATTCTGAATTTATTATACCTAATCTTGAATGTGAATGTGAAAGTGTGTATATATATGGCTGGGGCAATTTTGGCGCATCAGGAAAAGTATATGGCAATGATACAAATATAAATAATTTATGCGTATATGATACCACCAGTATGGAAAATAATAGTATTTCGGGCAGAGTAAAAGTAAAAGATAATATAGAACTAGTAAGAGATATTGATATAAATGGTGATATTATAATATCTGGAAATGTTAAGATTAAGAGCAAAATAAGTGCAAGAAATATAGAGATATCAGATGTGAGCCTTACCATAGATGGCTCGTTAAGTGCAGGTGAAAAATTATGCCTTAGTAGATATAATGGTAAGGAATCAAAATTAATAAATAATGGGGGTGTAGTTACAGCAGGAGAACTGATTATTAAGAATGGTTCACAAATAGAGATTACAGATGAAAAATCAATTATCAATTGTAAAAATTTAAAGTATGAATCAGACAATCTATCATGTCTTGATAAGGGAACATTAAATATAACAGGAAATATGGATATAAACAGTAAATTTATAACAACAGATTTATGTAATATAATTATGTCAGGAGAAGATACTCAGGAAATAAGGACTAAAGAGACAACTAATCTTGGTATGGTAAAATCATTAAATGATTCTGTACATGGAGTAAAAATAAGCAGTAAAATTAAAATTACAGATTTACAAAATGGTAAGCATAGAGTGGGATATATCTATGATGGTGAGACTATCACAAATGATACAGCTATAGATGGAGATGTATATGTAAGTGGATATTTAGAAATAAATGCTTGCTCATTATTGGTATATGGAAACTTGTATCAAGATAGAGAAATTATCTGTAATGATGCAAGTATAGAAATAAAAGAAAACTTATATCAAGGATACAATATTAGAGTTGAAAATACAAAAATAGAAGTAAAAGGTAATTATGTAGTAAATGCGATTTATAATAATATATCAAAAACTAATGAAGTGGATAATTCGAAAATTGATATAAGGGGAAATCTTATATTAGAATCATGCTGGCATTCATATATAGATGTTAATCTTGATGGAAGTATATTACACAGAGAAAACGATAAATATGCAAAATATATTGAAGCATATATATATGCCATATTGACATTTAATGGTGAAAAAGTTAATAATGATAAAAATACTATAGCTGAAGTTGATACAATGATTGTAAACAGTACAGAAATTACTTTGGAGGATGAATTTTGTGTTCGTGAAGAGATAGATTTAAAGGATGCTAAACTTAAAGGACAGCCATTAATAAAAGTACAGGGGTTAGGCAGCATAAAGAATGAAATAATAGAAGCAGACATTCAGCAAGATAATTCTGTAATTAAAAAGTTAGAACATAACCTTTGTGTTAAAGGCAAGTTAGAAATGGGATATGTGCAATTGGACAGATATACAGTAAAGGCTGACAGCATTACAAATATAGGTACAACATATGTAAATGATGGAGAAATTATATCTGAAAACTTCGTAAACCAGGGTTATTTAAATATGAATAATGGTTCTTTAGAGACTGACAATATAATTAACAAATATATTATCAATGCAGAGTCAGGTCAGTTAATCTGTAATGGAAATATGATAATAGATAGTGGATATGAGGATAAAAATAATGTTTATAGTTGTTCACTCAATATGGACAACGAACAGGGTTATGTATTAGTAAAGGGTGACCTGCATATAGGGACAAAGACAGGTACAGGAACACTGTCAGCAGGTACATTGGAAGTAAAAGGTGATTTCATATGTGACAAGCCTGAGAGCTTTTGTGCCACAGGAACACATAAGACTATACTAAGCGGAAACAATAATGAGGGAAAATTAAGACAGAAGATAACTGTCAATAATTACAGAAACAGCCAGTTATTTAATGTTTTAGTAATTACTAAAGCATTAGAGAAAGGTTATGAATCAGACATTGACATTAACAGATTATGTAGTGTCATAGTAAGAGATTATGATGACAAAGAAAACCCATCAGACGTAGAGAATCTGGCAGCTACAGAGATTACGATGGATACAATTTCGTTAAAATTTGATGAAGCTGCTGATAATATGGAAGTATGTGGATATTATCTGTATAGAGATGGAGAATTAATTGCTGATATTAATAACACAACTTATAAAGATATAGACCTGATGCCGGGAACGGATTATACATATGAGGTATGCGCATATGATTACTGTGATAATAAATCGACTAACAGAACACTTCTTACAGTTACGACAGAGGGTGATAATGAGCCGCCTACTATACCTTATAGGTTCAGTATATATAAGAGAACAGGAAGTTCAGTATCAATGTCCTGGTATGCATCTACAGATAATCTTGGAGTTGATAGATACGAGATATATCGTAATGGTAAGAAAATAGATGAATTGAAGGCTGGTAAAAATGATAATTATATTAATTACAGAGACAGTGATTTAAAACAGGACACAGTATATGAATATTATGTAGTAGCAGTTGACAGGGCAGGTAATCGTTCTGATAAAACCAGTGTAATAAAAACATATGTAAGTAATCCGGCAATTGAGAGGATATCACCTGGCGATAATAGTGCTATAGGCAATGATAAAGTTAATATAACCATATATGCAAATAATAATATTAATAATTCAAATTATACAGCAGCATTAGAATATAGACATAATGGCAGTGAATGGCAGACTATTGCGGATAAATTGCATTTCTCAAGAGAATCTTATGGAAGATTATATGCATCATACAATTGGGATATAAGCAACATAAATGATGGCGGCGAGTATGAAATTAAGATTACTGTATATGATGAAGATGGTAACAGTTCTACTAAATCGGTTACATATATCATTGATAAGTCAGCACCGGAGAAACCACAGAATATGACAGTTAAGAGTGAAGACGGTGTTAATATACTGCATTTTACACCATCGGTAAGTGCTGACTGCGAAGGTTATGTAGTGTACAGGAAGACAGAAGATAATAATGTATTTAAACAATATGTGAAAATCCCAGGCAAATTCGAGACCGGATATAGTGATAAAAATGTAGAAGAGGGCAAAATATATGAATATGCAATATCAGCATATGACAAATATAATAATGAAAGCAGTATTACTGAAGCAGTAACAATACAGACAACAAGGGATAACATACCTCCTGTTATTAAAGGAATAACACCTGATGATAAAGAGATAGCAGGAGTGAAAGAAATAAGTGTTACTGCAGCAGATAATGTAAAAGTTAAGCAGATTACACTCTATTATAACAGGGAAGATGATAATAAAACAACGAAGATAGGTACAAGCGAATGTGTAGACGGTGTGGCTGCATTTAATTTTGATACCACGAAATTAGAAGATGGAGTATATATATTATCTGCAGTTGCAATGGATATTGCAGGGAATGAAAGTACAGAGTTATATACCAGAAGATATACAACAGATAATACAGGTATAGAGAAAATAGAATTAGATAAGCATACCATAAAGGCAACAAGTGTACAGTTAAGATGGAAAGATGTTAAGGCAGATGACTTAGCATATTTTGCTGTGGAGAAATTAGTTAATCCTGATACAGATGAATTCGTGAGAATAGGAACTGTAAAAGATGTATTAGGCTATAATGTGAACAATTTAAAACCTGAAGAAATTTATACATTCAGAGTAGTCGGATATGACAGGCTTGGTAACCGGGGAATACCATCTGATGAAATAACTGTTACAACCATAAGTGATGAGATTTCACCATCAATTAACAGTATACTTCCAATACAGTCAAGATATAGAGATACAATTGAGCTGTCAATGTCTGTATCAGATAATGATGGAGTGAAAAATGGAGTATTTGCATACTCTGTGGATGGTATAAATTATGTTAAGTTAGCAAGCATTGAGACAAAGGAAAAATTATGTAATGAAACTATTGAGTATGTATGGAATACTGCAGATATTCCGGAGGGCGAAGTATATGTGAGATTCCAGGCATATGATTTGTCAGAAAATAAAAATGCCTTATTAGAGGGTGGTAATGAAGTAATTGTCAAATATATAATTGACAGAACAGCACCTGACAGACCAGAGAACACGAAAGCATATGGTGAAAAAGGATATGTTAATATATCGTGGGACGGTCAGGAGGGAGATACTGTCTGCTACGTTGTCAGCAGAGCTGATGGTGAGGACGGAGCCTTTTATAACATTTCAGATAAATGTACAAACACAGACTATTATGATAATAATGTAATTCCGGGACATACATACAGATATAGGGTAGCTGCAACGGATATTGCAGGAAACACAGGCGAATATGGTGAAATAGTATCTGCTACAGTAGATGAGGATACAGAGGCGCCTGTGATTAAAGGCATTTCTCCAAAGACAGATTCGGTAATCGGATTAAATGGAAATATTAACATAGTAGCAATTGATAATTCTGCCATTCAGGAGGTAGTGGTTGAATGTAAGAAAGAGGCTGATGATGCAGGCTTATTTAATAAGATATATACTAAGACATATTTAGAAGAAAATGAAAGAAGTGTATATGTACAGTTTTCGCCAAAAGAAGTGGGACTTACAGAGGGAAAATATGATTTCAGAGTATCTGCAACAGATAAGTTCGGAAATTACAGTGAATATACAGAAGTCAGCTATACTATAGATACGACACCATCTGATACACCTGTAATTGAGTGTACTCCGGGAGGATATAAGATAGAAGTAGCAATTACAGGCGAACAGTCAGAAGATTTTAAAGAATATAAAATATATAAGGCTGATGTATCAGGAGGCGGATATAGCTGTATAGCTACTACTAGTGCCAGAAAATACATAGACAAAACAGCAGTACCGGGCAGAATATATTGTTATAAGGTATTAGCTTACGATATATATGGCAACTATTCAGAATCAGAGGTTGTTACATCATATGCTACAGATGAGGATACAGAAGCACCAGTAGCCATAATCACAGAGAATATCTGTACGCTGACAGGCTTCGAAATATCATTAGATGGCGGTGCATCGACCGATAATGTCAGAATAACAGATTATACATGGAGTATGGGAAATGGTGACGTATTAAAGGGAGTTATGCCTGTATACACATATAATAAAGAGGGTGTATATACGGTAAAACTGACCGTTAAAGATGTGGCAGGAAATACTTCAAGTGCTGAGACAACGGTAAAAGTCCTTAATAATGAAAATAGTGGAACTGCAACCATAAATGTAACAGATAAAAATGGTATACCATTGCCATATGTAGATATATATTTAAAATCACCTGATGGCAGCATAGATACAATGCGTGCAGATGCTAAAGGCGAGATAAAAATAGCAGGTGCAGAGGGTGTATATGAGATAGCTGCTTATTATGATAAATATTTACCGGCAGACACTACAGTAGTCATAGACAGATATGAGAAGAAGAAAATTAATCTACAGCTTGAAGAGGGTAATATTGTAGTTGGTAATCTTGATGTTAAGAGAATGACATTACAGGAGATTATAGATGCAGGAGTAGATGTATCAGATCCTGATAATATCAATTCATTTGCGTTTACCATAACTGTTAAATTGGCTAAATCGCCTATTCCACGCCAGATACAGTATATCGGAGGTGGAATATCAGAAACACCTGATAATGCATTAGATTTCCATGGAGAATGGAAGGAGCCAGAGTCAACTTCATCAGGAACACATACGCCGGCAAAAGAACCCGTACCGGAAGCTAAACTGTTAGAGAAAGACCAGCCTATAATTGCAATAGTGTCTACGTCTAATACAGTAAGCTGGCTTAAAGATATGTATAGTGTGGATTTGAATATACTGAATGCAGCAGAGACAAAATATGTTATAAAAGAATCAAAAGCAGAATTAAAATTACCGGATGGAGTATCTTTAGCAGTGACTAAGGACAAACAGTCATTGACATATGATATGGGTAATATTATGGGACAACAGCAGAAGACAGCGACATGGGTTGTAAAAGGGGATAAATCAGGCTCATATAAGCTGGAGGCAGATTTCACAGGTAAACTGTCTCCATTTAACAGAAATATATATGCACATTTTGAAACAGAGAAAGAATTCGAAGTAACCAAAGGAGAGGGAATAGTTGTATCCATATATCCAGAAAAAGATGCATATATAGACGAGAATTATTATATACAGTTCGAGATTAAGAACACATCAGGAAAAGACCTGTATAACTTCCATACATCAATGCCACCGTATCATTATGAAACTTCCAGAAGTGATACGTTAGTCATAGATAAAGATAAAAACGAAACAGTTCATAGAGAAAGCTCAAATATAATCTCTGCACCATCGGGTTACACAAGTGCAACAGTACTAAAAGGAGGAGATACTTTTAGAATACCGGTATTATATTCGGGACAGGCAGTAAATGGAACATATTTTACTAAGTTTGGAGGTTCTGGTGATAAGGATAAAGAATATTATACATTGATAGAATCATTAGTAGAGGCATTTGGTGATATAGAGGGTGTAACAATAGAGGTACATCCTATAGACAGTCATATTTCCAAAACGATAGTAGAACAGGTAGAGGTTAAGAATTATTTCGGTGACCCTGTAGATTTAAGTACAGGTGCATTTACGGACAGTATGACACCTATGAGTGTAAATGCTGCTTCAGAGTTAGCGTTTAACCTTGAATATAATTCCGGACTTTCAACATTAAAAGGTGAAAACGGATATGGTTTCTATAATAATTTAGAGACATCAATAGAGGATAAAAATAATGTTATATCACTAAATCTTACATCAGGCATAACAGGTGCATTTATTAATAAGGAAATGGCAGATGGAACCTATTATGGCAAGGTGGTTGATGATGAAATATTCCTTGAAGAGAATTCAAATGTTGGTGAATATATACCGATATCAGAATTAACAAAGGAGTATAAGCTGTTTAAAGAAGCTGATGGTACATATAAGGTAATTACACCGACAAATGAAATATATCTATACGATGAATCAGGAAGAAACACACAGATAACTGATTCTAACGGAAGAAACAGATATATTACATATGGAAATACACAGAAAATAATTACAGAGGAGGCAAGTGGAAAGAGAATTATAATTAACTATAATTCTGAGGGATTAATTACATCTGTTGCAGATGATAATGGAAGAAAATCGACATTCACATATCAGGACGGAAAGCTTATGACCTATACAAATGTAATGGGAGAAACCACTACATTTACTTATGATGCAGAAAACAGAATTATAAGCGAGACAGATTGTGAAAACGTTACATATGTTAAAAATATTTATGATGAAAAAGGCAGAGTAATAGAGCAGTCAGATGCTGATGAGAGTAAGAAGAGTCTTAAGATGACATATGAAAATGATGGTGAAAATACTATTGTGAAAGCCTATGACAGTTTAGGAAATGTCGGTGAAGTAGTATTAGATTCCAATGGAAGAACCATTAAGAATGTTAATACAAATGGAAATGTTACAGAAATGGGCTATGATGAAAATGGCAATCAGATATTTGAAAAAGATGCATTAGACGGAACAGTCATCAATGAGTATGACAGCCATAACAGAAAGATATCAGTCAGAGACCAGAGTGGTAATAAACTTAAATTCACCTATGATGATAATGGCAATGTAACATCAACAACAGATGCTAATGGAAATACTGCCACATACGAATATAATGACAGAAATCTGCTTATTAAAACTACAGATTATGCAGGATGCGTAACTACATATGAATATAATGATTATGCACAGGTATTGAGAAAGACCATAGAAGGTATTGGAAGTACAACATATGAATATGCCGAAGGAATGTTAGTAAAGACGACAGACTATAATGGCAATGCGAAAACATATACTTATGACGGAACAGGCTGTGTGGTCAGTGAGACAGATGCCCTTGGAGGCACTACCGTTTATACACACGATGCCTTGTTAAGAACATTAACTAAGACAAATGCCCTCGGAGGAACAAAGTCATATACATATGATAAATATGGAAATGTTCTTACAGAGACTAATGAAGCAGGACAGACTACAACATATGAATATGACATTATCGGAAATAAGACGGCAGACATTACTCCTGACGGCAGAAAGATAAGATATGAATATGATTCAAATGGAAGAAACACTAAGATAATTAAACCTGATGGTACTGAATTAAGTTATACATATGATGCCGAAGGAAATATGCTTAGTGAAACAGATGAGTCAGGCAATGTAATAACTTATGAATATGATGCACTTAACCAGAAGATAAGCGAAACCAATGCAGCAGGTGACCAGATAAAATATGCATATTATCCAAATGGAAAATTATATGCAGAAATATATCCTGATAATAGCCGTACACTTTACACATATGACAGCACATGGAAATTAATCAGAAAAACAGACTCACAGAATAATTCAGAAACATATCGATATGATGAAATGGGAAGAATTATTGAGACCAGAGATGCATTAGGCAATTCAGAGAAATGCGAGTATGGCATAAACGGACGTTTACTAAGCACAACAGATAAAAATGGTAACACAACCTCATACAAATACGATGCAAACGGTAACTGTATCGAAAAGACATTACCAGATGGAACCATAATGACTAATACATATGATGCATTGTCAAGATTAATATCAGTAAGTACAGAGACTAAGGCAAATGGTAAGATAACCATTTCATATGAATATGATGCTTTATCACGTCTTACTAAAACTATAAATGAAGCAGGAAATGCAAAGACATACAGTTACGACAGACTTGGCAATCTTATAAGTGAAACAGATGAAGAAGGACATACAACCCGTTATGAATATGACATAAACAATAATCTTATAAAGACAATAGGTGCTGCAGGTCATGAAAATACATATGAGTATAATAATACCAATAATCTCATAAAAGAGAATAAATACACTAATACAGAAGACAGCGTAACAACCTCATATAATTATGATAAAACAGGCAGACTTACAGAAGTAACAGATCCATTAGACGGAATCACTAAAACATCTTATGATAACATAGGAAATGTTACAACGATAACCGATGCAAATGGAGGAACAACAACCTATACTTATGACAAGATGTGCAGACCAGTATCAGAGACAAATGCCATAGGCGTAACAAAGACAAATGAATACAATGCAACAGGACTTCTTACGGAAAGTACAAACGGAAGAAATCAAAAGACAAAATATACATATGATGCCATTGGAAGAATAACATCAAAGGAAGATGAAACAGGCAGGATAACATATGAATATGATAAAAACGGCAATGTATTAAAAGAAACAGAGGAGAAAAAACAGAATACCACAGGCAATATACAGGTGGTATCAGATAAAAACGTCAAAGTCATTAAGAGAACATTTGACAGCCGGAACAGAGTAACATCATACACTGATGCAAATGGCAAAACAATCAGATACGGCTATGATGAATTAGGCAACATACTTACAATAGCATATCCAGGCGGAGAAACAATCCGCTATACATACTATGCAAGCGGTCAGATAGCAACAGTAACAGACAGCAAAGGCAGAGTAACTTACTATAAATATGATAAAACAGGAAATCTGACAGATACAGAAAGACCAAACGGAACAAAAGAGCATTGTGAATACAATGAGCTTGGTTTACTGACCTCTAAAAAGGATATAAAAACCGCTACAGGTGAGGTCATCAACGAATATCATTATAAATACGATGTCAGAGGAAATATCGTAGGTGTTGTAGATGTAACAGCTGATACATCAGACAAATCAACAATCGATACGTCAGCAGAAAATGAATCTGAAACAGCCAATGGTTTAACAGAGGATAATAATTACACATTACCTGTACCGGATACTGCTAACAAGACAGCATTGAAACTTGCAGCAGAAAGTAACAGCATCGTAACATCTGATGGTGAAACAGTAACTACTTCATTAGAAATGGAATATGACAGTGCAAACCGTCTTATAAGCTATAATAATAAAAAGATAAAATATGACAAAGACGGAAATATGTTATATGGTCCTGTGAATGGTGAAATGTGTAACTTTACATATGACAGCCGAAACAGACTTATCAGTGCAGGAAATGTAACATACGACTACGATGCCGAAAACACAAGAATATCAGTAACAACAACTGATAAAAAGATTACATATGTGACAGATGTGGCAGGAGAAATGTCGCAGATATTAGAATCATATGAGAAAACTAATGACGGAAAGAAGACACATACAGTCTATGTATATGGCAATGGCCTGATATACAGTTATATTGATGATGGTGGTGATGAAGCAGACAGTATAACAACCGATAATAAAGTACAAGATTTATCATCGGACAAATCATCAGATAAAGATGCAGATGGTACAACATACTATCATTACAATAATATTGGAAGTACCACAAAGTTAACTGACAATAACGGAAATGTAATCCAAAGCTATGAATATGGTGCTTATGGTGAAGTTCTAAGCGGAGATACTAAGATAACACAGTTCTTATATAATGGTCAGCTAGGCGTAATGACAGATGATAATGGTCTTTACTATATGAGAGCGAGATATTATAATGTGAATATCAAGCGATTCATCAATCAGGACGTAGTACATGGAAGTATCAATGTAAGCCAGAGTCTTAACAGATACAGTTATGTCCAGGGTAATCCTATAAAGCTGACAGATCCATTTGGATTGTCACCACTTGATAAAATTAATTGGAGAAATGTTGGACATTCAGCATTAAACATACTGGGATGTATAAGTGAATATGGCTTTATATTCGATGGTATAAACGCAGTATGGTATGCCTGTGAGGGCGACTATGGAATGGCAGCATTGTCATTGATATCGACATTATCAGATACCGGAAATATGATTGCATTTGGTTTGAAGTCAACTAAATTTGCAAGAGTCGGACAGTACATAGGAGCTATAACCCAATTAGTGAGCAATGCGGCGACATTTACCCAGGCAGCAATATCAGGTTTAGAAAATGCAAAAGCTATATTCAGAAATGCCAAAAGTGGAAAACTACTATCGATTGATACAGCAAGTAATGTTGCTGCATTAGGACTAAATTTATTTACAACGATAGTAAGTGGAAAAGAAGCTGTGACATCTGGTAAGAATATCAAGAAAATGATAGGAACAGATGTTGGAAATAAGTGGGGCAATAAAGCTAATAATAAGCCACTGTTGGAATGTAATTTACAGTTCTTTGGGGATAAGAATGGCGGTAAGGGGAGCATTAATTCTGCAAATGGATTAATAGGACATGATTTTGAGGAGTATTTAACAAAAAAAATTGGTGGAAATGGTTCATTTAGCGCCGGTGGGCGTGACTTTGATGGTGGTATTAGCAATCGTTGGTGGGAGGCTAAGTCTGGACAATATTGGGATATGCTAGAGAATAATCCTAATAAATTAGCTAAATTTAAGTCTGATATGGGCGATAGATTGAGAATTGCTACCCAAAATAATGCATCATATGAAATATTTTCTAATACACCTATTCCAAATTCAATAAAAATGTGGCTTACTAAAAAAGGAATCCATTATACTGAAATTTTAGATTAGGAGGTGACTTATGGCAAGAGAAGCAATGATAGAGTTAAATTGTATAAGTGAACAAAAGGACATTACTTTACTATTAGATATACTTTGTAATGGAGGATGGAAAGTATATAATAATAAAGGCAATATAGAATATTTGCCTATAGGAGATGATGAAAATTTTTGTTGGCAAGAGGATAAAATTTCATACGAGAAATTAAAAGAAATAATAGTAATGAAACAACAGAAGAATGAATTAGTTGGAATTCATATGTTTTATGAATATACTTCATATGGGATATCATTATTAGCTAGAAATACAGATAAAGTGATTATTTCAATTGATATTAATAGAAATGCAATAGATGAAAAAAGAGATTCATTAACTAATTTTGAATGGTATTTTTCTAAATTGATTATGATATTATATAAAGATAAATCGTTTATGTTTTCATATAAATTTGAAGATTATGTTGATTGAGTATATGAATATCATTTGTATTTGAAAGAAGATATCTACAGTATATGTATCCGATAATAAAGTACAAGATTTATCATCGGACAAATCATCAGGTAAAGATGCAGATGGTACAACATACTATCATTACAATAATATTGGAAGTACCACAAAGTTAACTGATAATAACGGAAATGTAATCCAAAGCTATGAATATGGTGCCTATGGTGAAGTTCTAAGTGGAGATACTAAGATAACACCATTCTTATATAATGGTCAGCTAGGCGTAATGACAGATGATAATGGTCTTTACTATATGAGAGCGAGATATTATAATGTGAATATCAAGCGATTCATCAATCAGGACGTAGTACATGGAAGTATCAATGTAAGCCAGAGTCTTAACAGATACAGTTATGTCCAGGGTAACCCTATAAAGCTGACAGATCCATTTGGATTGTCACCACTTGACAGACTTAACTGGAAGAATTTAGGACATGCCATATTAAATGGCTTGGGACTGATACCTGTAATCGGTGAGGCATTTGATATAGCCAATGCCATATGGTATGCACACGATGGTGAGTATGGAATGGCAGTGTTGTCGATGATGTCGGCATTACCGATGATAGGAAATATTGCTTCGGGAATAATGACAGCAGCAAAAATAACCACAGCAGCTAAAATAGTAAGTACAGCGTGCAAGGTGGTAAGTAATGCGGCAACATTTACACAGGCGGCAATCGGAGGCGTTAACAATGCCAAAGCGATAGTCAAGAATATGATAAATGACAAGTTATTCTCAGAAGATACAGCTAAGAATCTGGTGTCATTTGGAATAAACGCATTTACGGCAGCAACAAGTGGAAAGAACCTGCTATCATCTTCAAAAGAATTGAAGAAAGTGGTGGAAGACAGTGCTGGAAGTAAATGGGGTAAGAAAGCAAAGAAAGAACCGCTATTGGAATGTAATTTGCAGTTCTTTGCGGATAAGACCAGCTATGGGAAGTCAATAGAAAATACAGAGTTTTTTAAAGAAAATGGGGGATTGGATGCTTCGGATTACATTTCAATTCATTCACGAAAACACATGTATGATCCTGATACTGTATCTACACCTAAAAAAACTCAATATGGAAAGGATGTTAATGTTGGAAAATTGTGTGAAGATACTATTATGAAGCCGGATGAAGTAATTTATAATAAAGATCAAAATGTAATGATATACAAGAAAGAGTACCCTTTTAATATTAGTACGAGTGATACACCAACTGGTACACACAGAGTGTTTATTCCATTAAATACGCAAGGTAAGAAGACCATTAGAATGAGCCAATTTCCGTTGGTTGGAGGTAATTGAAATGAAATATGCAATTGAAATAGCTCTGAATAGAATTATTCCTAAAGAAATAAAATCAATCATTGCAACCCAAAGGACACTGGATATATTAATTGATGGTGTAACGGAAAACTTTGTAGTTATTCCGATGGACGAAATGTTAGAAGTATATAAAGAACAGGAAAATTTATTTGATTATGATGTCATTCCGTTTGCTATTTTAGATGATGATTATTTATGTCTATATTATCAGAATAATGGAATTTCAATTATTTATTGGAGTTCAGAAAGAGCACTAGAATCAAAGAATATGGCAATCTTTCAATTATATTCATCTTATGAAGATTTTTGTAAAAGATTGCATCACAACTAAGCCTCCCCACGGGCAGGCTTAAATCCTAGTCTCACTACCAGACATTTAACAGAACTTCTTAGGTTCATAAGGTTTACTATCCCGTAACACGGCATAAATTACAGTGGTAAGCTTTCTTGCTACAGCTCCTGTGGCAGTTAAGTGATGTTTACCTTGGTCACGTTTCTTTTTGTAATATGCATTCAACGGACTGTTATGGAAAGAACATGTAGTTGCAGCGAGAAAAATGGCATGCCGTAAGTAAGGTGAACCCCGTTTGGACATGTGATTATGAGTGCTGCTAAATTCACCGGATTGTCGTACAGTTGGATCAATACCTGCAAAGGCAACTAAGGCAGATGAACTCTTAAATCTGTTTATATCACCGATTTCAGCAAGAATGGTTGCAGCAGCAATCATGCCTATTCCGGGAATGGTATGAAGATAACAATCAAACTTCTCGTAGTACTCAAGAATCTGGCAGTCAAGAGCTTCAATCTGCTTATCAAGAAAATTCGTTCTGTCAATGAGCTGTTTTAACTGGAAAGAGAAAGCATCCTGTGCTATCTTAATACCAAAGGTATCAGCTGCAGCATCTTTGATGGAAATGGCTTTAGCTCTGGTAAGTCGGTTGTGGCTCTTATCTTTTATGATTTCAAAGAGCTCATCTATTGGTGCATTCTTAATATTCTCAGGGGTGAGATACTTTTCCAGAATGCCCATGGATGTGCTCACCCAAAGAGAAGAAAACTGTTTTTCGTACTCTGGGAAAATTTGTTCCATAATTGTGCCGATTCGGAGCTTAATTTCAGTTCTGGAAGAAATGACAGAATCACGATAACGACATAACTGACGCATGGCAAGGATGTTTTCATCAGCCATGGAAGTAGTCCCAAACTGACCGAAACGTATCACTTCTGCAATTAAAAAAGAGTCAATTGAATCGTTTTTGGTTTGTCGTATATACATTTTTCTTAAAGAATCAGACTGGATAGGATTGATTACATAGATGGTATATCCTTTTGCTTTTAGAAATGAATAAATGGGATACCAGTAATGACCTGTAGCTTCCATGCCAAATACACAAGGAGAATTACCGATGTTTTTGAAGATAAAGCTCATAAGAGAATCTGCACCTTTGTGTGTAGTTGCAAAGCGAAGAGAACGGCCGATTTGTTTGCCTTCAGGTGAAACAATGGATGCTTCATGATGATTTTTGCCAATATCAATGCCTACGATGTACATAATTGAAATCCTTTCTAATGTGAATTGTAAGTAGATAGAATCCTCACTTCAATGCGGGTTACAATCTGGTTAGATATACGAAGTACAGCACAAATGCTGTCAACATCCAGCTAATACGCAAAATCCTGCAAAGCAGAGGGAGCAGTCTCAATGAACGAAGTCACAAGTGCTTCAAGAGTGGTGACGCACACCTCTATCTATTACAGGATAATTGTGAAATAGGAATAAAAGAAAAGCAATAGATAGAAAAAGACTGCTTTGATTCCTATGTGTTTAGCATACCAGAGTGGTAGAAAGACAACAGCAGATATCTACTCTTTTGGTAATAAATCAGCACCAAGAGGAGCAAGACCGAAACAGGATTTTGATGTTGAAAATTTTGATAGCATTGTAGGGCCTGAAATAGGTCCATTACCAAAGGGAGCATCTAATGTATTAGACATTAATAGTGCCCCATTAAATGGACATTATCATATGTTGCCATCAGGAACACAGATGCCAGATGGTTTGGATGTTATTGCAGATGGTATAGATGTTATTCCTGATTCTCCGCATGGTGTGGGACATTATACTATTTTCCCAACTAAGGAAATGACGGTTAATGAATTTAATGAATTATATAAATCATTACCATGGCAATATGGAGGAAAAAAATGATAAATAGGTATGAAACGTGGTTGATAGAGGAATTACAAAAGATTGATAATTTCCCGTATGAAGATATAAAGTTACTGGATAAATATCCGTTAGAAGTATCTAAACAAGTTCTAAAGGTTCTAATTGAGAATGCTTGTTTAGGGCAGAATTATGAACCTATAGAACTTGCACGTAAGAAAATCAATGAAATTGATAAAAGTTGGCTTAAGCAATATTTTATTGAAGTTGCGAGCAGTTGCATTGACTATTCTGACGAATGGGAATATAGACGATTAGTTGAATTGGTTTTTTTGGTGATCCCAGAATTGAAGCAAAAAATATTAGAATTTGGTGTAAAATCTGAAAACGATGAAATAAGAGAAGTGGTAGAGGATTTTCAGAATTTGTAATCATGTTGTATCCAGTAAACTGATTCGGCTTATGAACAGCACAGGAAATCATTTTGTAGTGGAAAAATATTAACAGTAGCACGTAAGAAAAAAGATATTTTAGCCTCAATTGCAGATGGAGAGAAACCTTTAAGCCTTTCGTGTTATTCGCTTCCGAAAGATTACAGAATAGATTCATTTGATTATGATTTTTTATGTGTTCGTAAGGAAAAATATATTTCGATTATCGTGAAGGAGGATGATTATAGTAAGCTTAACAGTAAAAGTGTTATTTCTAAATTGAAAGAATATATTAATTATGATTATGGTGAGATATATATAATGTCAAAAAAGGAGATGCCGTTAATATATGCCGCAACAAGAAATTCAGATAATATTGAGACATTTAGTTTGATTGAAGAAATATAATATAATGAGGCGTTATTATGGTTTGCGATATAAATTCAATTGATATTATTGGAGTAAGGAATGATTGAGAAATAGATTTGTTTATTGTTTTTTTAGGAAAATTAGAAGATTCAGTAGAACAACAAACACTATTGCTTGATAAGATTGAAAATTATTTAGTATATTTAAATAGTACTTGTTACTGTGGAGTCAATGCGTTTTTCTTTGATAATTTCAAAGTCTTTTCTTGATTGTTGATATCGGTCTACTTTTTCGAATATTATATTGCCTTTTTGTTATCTTACATAGAAAAAAGTACTCAGTTGGTTCAAGAAATCGTTAAGTCAAAAATATTGAATCTAATACAGTTTTTCCAGTGAAAGGACATCATCCATATAAGAAGGAGTTTGTTTGCATAAGCAAAAGATAGCATTCGTAATCCAAAGTTATGAATATGGTGCTTATGGTGAAGTTCTAAGTGGAGATACTAAGATAACCCCATTCTTATATAATGGACAGCTAGGCGTAATGACAGATGATAATGGTCTTTACTATATGAGAGCGAGATATTATAATGTCAATATCAAGCGATTTATCAATCAGGACGTAGTACATGGAAGTATCAATGTAAGCCAGAGTCTTAACAGATACAGTTATGTCCAGGGTAACCCTATAAAGCTGACAGACCCATTTGGATTGTCACCACTTGACAGACTTAACTGGAAGAATTTAGGACATGCCATATTAAATGGCTTGGGACTGATACCTGTAATCGGAGAGGCATTTGATATAGCCAATGCCATATGGTATGCACACGACGGTGAGTATGGAATGGCAGTGTTGTCGATGATGTCGGCATTACCGATGATAGGAAATATTGCTTCGGGAATAATGACGGCGGCGAAAATAACCACAGCAGCTAAAATAGTAAGTACAGCGTGCAAGGTGGTAAGTAACGCGGCAACATTTACACAGGCGGCAATCGGAGGCGTTAACAATGCCAAAGCGATAGTCAAAAATATGATAAATGGCAAGTTATTCTCAGAAGATACAGCTAAGAATCTGGTGTCATTTGGAATAAACGCATTTACGGCAGCAACAAGTGGAAAGAACCTGCTATCATCTTCAAAAGAATTGAAGAAAGTGGTGGGAGACAGTGTTGGAAGTAAATGGGGTAAGAAAGCAAAGAAAGAACCACTGTTGGAATGTAATTTGCAGTTCTTTGCGGATAAGAGTGGAAACAAAACAGAAGTAATAATGCCAAGTAAGCCTCATACTAATAGAACATCAGGTCATTGGAAAACAATACTTGATGAAGTTGATATTATGAAAAATAGTGGTGATTATAGTAAGGTATATGTTAATAAAGGATTAAGTAATGAAATTCCAGGAGCAAACCCAAATAGAAGACCAGATATTATGGGCGTTAGGAATAATGGCTTAATTGACCAAGTTGAGGTTCCGAGTAAAACAGATATTCCAGATTTATTGATTGATAGAATGGTTGATAATCAACGCATTATGGGAGATAGAGCTGGAACTATTAAAATTAGAAATATAGGTGACAATTAGTATGGACGAAAAAGTAATTTCAATAACAATATGGGGAAATGGTATTCAACAAGAAAAGTGGTTAAATTGGTATCAATATGTTGAAAATCTTGCGAAAAGCTTAGGATATAAACTAACACATATAGGGATACAAAGCAAATCATTTTGTAGTGGAAAAATATTAACAGTAGCACGTAAGAAAAAAGATATTTTAGCCTCAATTGCAGATGGAGAGAAGCCTTTAAGTCTTTCGTGTTATTCGCTTCCGAAAGATTACAGAATAGCTTCATTTGACTATGATTTTTTATGTGTTCGTAAGGAAGAATATATTTCGATTATCGTGAAGGAGGATGATTATAGTAAGCTTAACAGTAAAAGTGTTATTTCTAAATTGAAAGAATATATTAATTACGATTATGGTGAGATATATATAATGTCAAAAAAGGAGATGCCGTTAATATATGCCGCAACAAGAAATTCAGATAATATTGAGACATTTAGTTTGATTGAAGAAATATAATATAATGAGGCATGATTATGGTTTGCGATATAAATTCAATTGATATTATTGGAGTAAGGAATGATTGAGAAATAGATTTGTTTATTGTTTTTTCAGGAAAATTAGAAGATTCAGTAGAACAACAAACACTATTGCTTAATAAGATTGAAAATTATTTAGTATATTTAAATAGTACTTGTTACTGTGGAGTCAATGCGATTTTCTTTGATAATTTCAAAGTCTTTTCTTGATTGTTGATATTGGTCTGCTTTTTCGAATATCATATTGCCTTTTTGTTATCTTACATAGAAAAAAGTACTCAGTTGGTTCAAGAAATCGTTAAGTCAAAAATATTGAATCTAATACAATTTTTCCAGTGAAAAGACACCATCCATATAAGAAGGAGTTTATTTGCATAAGCAAAAGATAGCATTCGTAATCCAAAGCTATGAATATGGTGCCTATGGTGAAGTTTTAAGTGGAGATACTAAGATAACCCCATTCTTATATAATGGTCAGCTAGGCGTAATGACAGATGATAATGGTCTTTATTATATGATGAGAGCGAGATATTATAATGTGAATATCAAGCTAACAGTTGTTATAAAAGGAGAAAATTAATTATTGTAAATAGTAAAATTTGATAGTATTTATGAATTAATCATACAATTAAGTGAAGAAAAAATTATGGTCATTGATGATAACCACAATAGATATATAGGTATAAGAAGTAATGGTGAGGTGTTCATTGGTATTGCCTATTGTAATTATGGGATTTCTGAAGATGTATATTTTGATGAAAGCAATAGCCTATTATATTTATGAGTTGGGAAAAGTATAATTTGTGTGGATGTATTAAATGATAAGATTATATTAAATACAGAGTTAAATTCTGTTTTTTACAATTTTATTTGCCAAAGTGAAAATTCAAAAGTTATTGTTATATGCGAACTAGACGTTTATTGTTATTCTTGTTCTAAATTAGTTTGGAAAGTAGAATTTAGAGAAATGGTAGTAGAAGCATTTATGGCTGAAAGAAATGCTTTAAAAGTAATATGTGAGGATAACTCAGAGTTATGTATTGATGTTAGTGATGAAAAATATATTGTTTAAAAATATTTTTCTGCGTGATATTATGTGAACAATTAAATTGTAAAATTATATTAATTTATTATATAAGGCTATCTTGACAAAATACTACTGCCTGAATAATAAATTGCAGAAGTAATATGTATAGATTATGTATCTCCCAATCAGAGGATATTGCTGGAATAAAGCCACAGGAAATACAGAATAAATTTGCATTGCCAAATACACCTAAATATATATGTGATGTTAATTTAGAAGTAGGAACACGATTGAGAACGGGAGAAGTTAATACTCTGTTTGGATTTGATGGTGGTGGATAACAGTATGAATTATCATATTAAAAAAATTAAAAGAATTGGGCTACATAAAGGAGATAAAATAAATGACAAGAGAAGTATTAGAAAAAAATTAAAAGTTGTTAGAGTTCCAGATTATATTTATAACCTGACAGGAAAAGGGGTAAAAGATGAACGTTTATGTCTGGAAAAAATTCAGGATAAGTGGTCTGTTTATTATTTAGAAAGAGGTATTAAGACAACAAATGAAATCTTTGAATCAGAAGAAGATGCTTGTCAGTTTTTGTATGCACAATTGATGAATTAAAATGACATTTTAAATTTATTATAGTTATATTTTCGGACATATAAGTTGCACATTTTAATAACACTGATAAATAGAGGAGTGTTAAGTATTTTGAATGAAAAAAAGGATATGGCTTTATATTCGATGGTATAAACGCAGTATGGTATGCCTGTGAGGGAGACTGTGTAATAGCGACATTTACCCAGGCAACAATAGCAGGTTCAGAAAATACAAAAGCCATATTCATATTTCAGATAAGAATCAAAATGCTTTAGATATTAGTGGAAAGACTGTATCACCAAAGAATCCATCAGGTCATATACCATATAACGATTAAAAAGGAGAATAAAAAATATGATGAATAATGAACTGCAAAAAATGATTGATAAAACTGATTATTGGGATGCTAAAATATTGGATTTAAAGGCCTCTTATTTTGGAGATGAAGTAGAAATACTTATTGATAATGATGAAGAAACTTGTTGGAAAGTTTGTTTTTTATCTTGCTACAAAGTATCATATGAAACAGATGCTAATAGGAGAAGGATTATTAATGTAAAAGATATGAAAAGGCCACAACTTGGTTATTTTGGACAAGATATATCAGTCAGTAGAAGTAAAATAGAGAATTTTTATATAGTAAAAATAGATTTATCTATTATGGAAATGCAAATTGAATGCAGAGATATACAAGTTGGTAAAATTGCAAAAAAAGATATATCGTTATTTTGGAAATAATATTTTTTATATGTATAGTTTCTGACTTTGTACAATCTAAAGTGTTTTGTCTCAAATCAGCTATGCTAGTCAATATGTAGCTAGTTTGACAAAACATAAGTGCCTGGTATTTATGTCAAGAATGGCGACTATTCAAAAGATAAAACACTTTGTCATTAGACAAACGAGAAAGAACAGTCTATAATTTATACGCAATAATTAATTATTTAAAGAATGGTAAGTTATTCTCATAAGATACAGCTAAGAATCTGGTGTCATTTGGAATAAATGCATTTACGGTAGCAATAAGTGGAAAGAACCTGCTATCATCTTCGAAAGAATTGAAGAAAGTGGTGGGAGACAGTGTTGGAAGTAAATGGGGTAAGAAAGCAAAGAAAGAACCACTGTTGGAATGTAATTTGCAGTTCTTTGCGGATAAGAGTGGCGGCGAAAGTTGTACAAATACTAATGATTGACAATTATATTTAAAAAGAGCATTAAAAAATCAAGGATTGGATGTAACACCAAATTGACTTAAAGAAACCTGGATTGAGGGAGACTATAAGTATACAGTTCGAATTCATGAAGGAAATACTAAATATACGGATACCAGTTCAATATATAGAGTGTCAAGACAAAGTACAATTTTAGATGCTAATGGACAAGGGACAGGTATTGAATATTTAGGTACAGATGGAAATTGGTATCATCAATCAGTATTGACAGAGTTTTTTAAAGGTGGAACACTTAATCCAGATTTCAATGAAAATGCTGCACGAATAACACATATTGCAATTAATGGAGGAAACTAAAAATGGATGTTGAGAAAATTAAAGTAATTAATGATTATCTGAAAGAGCAATTATGGATGGATTTTGAAATTTGTAATATGAATGGTGGTAAGATTGAAATGTTTGGTTTTTTAGACGAAGCTGGGGAGGAAAAAATTAAAATAACATTTGATAGACCATATATGGTAATTAGCACATTTTGTTTTACTTATGAAGGTAATGGTGATTTTATATCATTAGTTACGGGAAATGATGCGGTAGAATTAAATAAAAAATATGATGTTAATCGAGGAAACCAAATTTTTAAGTTATCGGGTACTAATATTGATAGCAATATGTATATAATAGCAAAAACAATTGAAGTGCAGATAATGAATTAAAAAAGGAGCAGTTGCATATTTAGAAGTGGTTATTCTTTGTATACGTGTGATATTTGAATAAAACAGAGAGAACGAGATATTATAATGTGAATATCAAGCGATTCATCAATCAGGACGTAGTATATGGAAGTATCAATGTAAGCCAGAGTCTTAACAGATACAGTTATGTCCGGGGTAATCCTATAAAGCTGACAGACCCATTTGGATTGTCACCACTTGACAGACTCAACTGGAAGAATTTAGGACATGCCATATTAAATGGTTTGGGACTGATATTTGTAATCGGAGAGGCATTTGATGTAGCCAATGCCATATGGTATGCACACGACGGTGAGTATGGAATGGCAGCATTGTCGATGATGTCGGCATTACCGATGATAGGAAATATTGCTTCGGGAATAATGACAGCAGCGAAAATAGTAAGTACAGCGTGCAAGGTGGTAAGTAATGCGGCAACATTTACACAGGCGGCAATCGGAGGCGTTAACAATGCCAAAGCGATAGTCAAGAATATGATAAATGGCAAGTTATTCTCAGAAGATACAGATAAGAATCTGGTGTCATTTGGAATAAACGCATTTACGGCAGCAAACACAAACTCAAGAGAATTTTACAACCCAAAGTCAGGTTTAAAAATAAGATATGATAAAGGGGTTAATGGTGAAAATGGATTTGAAGCAGTAGACCATTATCATGTAATGAATCCAAATTATACAAACAAAAAAGTTGATTATTATTTGGATATAGATGGAAAACCTGTCGGAAAAGGGTCAAAGGCATCTCATATCGTAATTAAAGGAGAAGAATAATATGTTAGTAACAGAATTAATAAAGAAAATAAATTTTAATGATAGCTGTGTAAATGAGTTGGTTTATGCAAATGGAACAGTGATATTAAATATTGATTTATGTATGTGGAAGCAAAATGAATATCAAGATGGTGACCCAGAATTAAAGGAAGTTATTTTAAAATTTTTGAATTCAACAAATTATAATTGGGATTCAGAAAAAAGAGAAGATGAGATTAATTATGATTCAATTGTTGATGTTACATGTGAAGAAAGTATTGTAAAAATTGTATTAGAAGATGAAGGCGTTTCTATATTGACATTTGAGTGTAGTGAGGTTCAAATTGATTAAATTATATCATACATGAACAATAATGCGTTGGTGTTAATTGTAGTTATACAATAATTTATGGAGAACATAAATTATTTAAAATAACTGTATCACCTATCTGTTCATGAAATGAATGATATGTAGCTGGTGGGAAAAATCGGAATGTAGTAATGTTTATAAAAGAAAAATAGTTTAAAATAAGTATTTGAGCTAGATTAGTTGTTTAGTTTTGATAAATGCAGATGTATTTTATAGTAAGAAAATAGGGGAGTGTGTAAATATTTAAAAAGAAATATTTTTAAATACAAGGAAAATTATACACAATGAAACGAGACTTAAAATTAAATATGAGCCATTTGGATGCAATTTCCCGAAAGGTTCAAAGTTACATAGACGCGATGGAAGTTGTGGGACTGAAGACAAGAAAATTTGAACAGACCATCAAAGATCAGGATAGTGATGCCTATAATAAGCTGAGTGAACAGTGGGAGACAAATGTATGGGAAAATGAAAAGAAACAGGGTGGAGCATTTGATAATCCACCGTTCATTCCGTTTGAGTAGGAGGTAAATAATGTACGACGATTTATATTGTAAGGTATTTGTTGATACTGATATGGATTACGAAAAACTGTTTGCTTTACTAATAAATTGTATTGATGGTAAAAAAGAAGCAGTAAATTATATCATTACTGAGTGGTGTGATATTAGTGTTCAAAAGAATAAGGAATATAATGTTGAACAATATTTATTGGATTCTACAGATTTTTTGTATTGGAAGTATTACTTAGATATTGAACCGCACAATATTGAAGAAAGCCAATATATAAAAAATATTGCTAATCTGCTTAGTTGTTTAAAGGGATGCTGTAAGGGTGTGATTATAGCATGCGATTTTGAAGATGAGGTAAATGGCATGATGTAAAAAGTGGAAATAGTTATTTTTTAAATTATGTCTCCACTTAAGAACATCCGAAATCAAAACTGAATATTGTTATTATAAGATGTAAACACATTGTTTTCATAGCACTTTGTGCTGTGGAGACAATACGTTTTTTCGTTGACATTTTAAAAATCTTTTCCAGACTGCTGATATCGGTCTACTTCTTGCGGATATCGTGCCCGAAGTCTGCCTTTTTGTCATCTTACATAGAAAAAGTGCTCAGTTGGTTCAAGAAATCGTCAAGTCAAAAATATTGAATCTAATACAGTTTTTACAATGAAAAGACACCATCCATATAAGGAGGAGTTTGTTTGCGTAGGTAAAAGATAGCATTCGTAATCCAAAGCTATGAATATGGTGCTTATGGCGAAGTTCTAAGCGGAGATACGAAGATAACCCCATTCTTATATAATGTTCAGCTAGGCGTAATGACAGATGATAATGGTCTTTACTATATGAGAGCAAGATATTATAATGTGAATATCAAGCGATTCATTAATCAGGACGTAGTACATGGAAGTATCAATGTAGGCCAGAGTCTTAACAGATACAGTTATGTACAGGGTAATCCTATAAAGCTGACAGATCCATTCGGATTGTTACCACTTGACAGACTCAACTGGAAGAACTTAGGATATGCCATATTAAATGGTTTGGGGCTGATACCTGTAATCGGAGAGACATTTGATAGGGGCAATATAAATTGATGAATTGATAGAAGAGGAGGGGGATTAACATTGTATACTAGACTAAGTAAAGAAATTTCATATGCACTTCGTCATACTCCATGGGAATATGAATTAGAAATGGATGAAGAAGGTTGGGTGCCAGTGGAACAATTATTGGATGCTTTGCATAAGGATGAGGAGTGGAGAAATCTATCCGAAAATGACTTGGTTATAATGATTCAAAAGTCAGAAAAGAAAAGATATGAGATATTCAATGGAAAAATAAAAGCTTATTATGGACATTCTATTCCAATGAAAATTGTAAAAGAGAAAAAAGCACCACCAGAAATATTGTACCATGGAACAGCTAGAAGATTTTTAAATTCTATTCTAGAAAAGGGGTTGTTACCTGAAGAAAGGCAATATGTTCATTTGTCGCAGGATGTTGAAACTGCCCATAGTGTCGGGATGAGACATGATATGAAACCTTGTATCTTGAAAATTGATGCTAAACAGGCATGGAAAGAAGGCATAGCATTTTATTATGGAAATGAAAAAGTCTGGTTGGCTGATGAAATACCAAGTAAATATATTAGGAAATATTGCTTCGGGAATGATGGTGGCAGCGAAATTTAGACGTTATTCAAGGTCGGGAAGGTGTATTACATGAAATATTTGTTATTAGAACGAGGTAAAGAAAAATATTGGTATGAACTGGACGATGAAGGATACGCATATCGACAAATTGTATTAGATGAACAAGGCAAAATACATGTGTCTTGTTTAGAAGATTGTTTGGCAGAAGGGCCGGTTAACGAAGAGGAATTAGATGGTAGTATTAACATTTTGTTAAAAACAGAGTTTGATATCTTATGGCAAAATACTTTGGAACAATATGAGAAGTTATGGGAAGAGATTAAGAAAAGATATCCTCTTGGTGTTTGGGTGCAAGGAGAATATATCTATGCTTACCCTCAGGGATATATTATTAAAGGTGTTGATTTTATTGCAATATATAAAGGTGATGAACCATTTTGTCTCAAACAATTAGGCGAATACAAAGTAAAATCGTATGACGATACAAACATGTGGTTAGTGGTTGAGTAAGGGGAGATAGTGAGGTAAACATGGATATTCAAGCATATGAAGAATTTATACAAATGCATAATACTTGCAATTGGAGAAGCATTTGATATATCCAATGCCATATTGTATGTGCATAATGGTAAATAAGGAATGCAGCACCAATAGATATATATTGTTAATATGTCTGATGGAATAGATACTATTATTGATAATACGAGAGGTGAAAAAAATGAGTATGAGTTTTGAAATATTTCCAACAATAAAAAAGAAACCAAATTGTGAAGAGATAATTAAATATTCGGTTGAGTTATTTAGTGAATTTTTAAAAAGGAAAAATATATCACAAAGGATCGATATTACTACTAAAGAGGTAACTGCTGATAATGAAGTATATTCTAATCCTATTTCTTTGGTTTTAAAGGAGAATTATTATACAGTATTCAATCTGAATGGGGAAGGAGAAGTGTACGTATTTTACCATGAGTTAACAGAGTTAGATAAAGACTTTTGGGATGAAGAGCTACAGGGAAATACACATGCTCAATCTATGAAAGAAAAAGTAGATGCTAACTTGAAAATAGGATATTCATGGAGTGTTAAAAGAACAATGGGGCAACCTGCTATAGTAAGTTTGTATTATGGTTATTTAGCTATAGGAATAGCTATTTTAACAGATGGACTTATATATTCAGATGACGGTGCGTGGGATTATTCAAGGCTACCTATTTTGGGGGAAGATTTTAAAACAGAATATCTAAGTATTAAAAATATAAGTGATACTATAGTCAAGGATAATGTTGAAAAATGGTTAGATGAGTTAAAGAATTAAATTCTGGTTACAATTAAAAGTAAGATACACCTAAATTTTATTCTTATAGAGAGGTCAGTAGACGTAAAAATCTACTGGCTTTTTACTATGTAAGGTACTTCATCCATATGCAAATGGCAAGTTGATTATAATTTTCTGTTAATCATCCGACAAATGAAAGTTTGTATATTATAAGTATAATTCTTACATGAAAAGGCAGGAAAAGTGCAGGAGAAAAGTAGTAGAAATAATGGTGGATATGTAGTAGAATTTTAAGCAGATGAAATGGTCGGCTTTGGGGAAATTAGAAGTTTTTCAGATTAAAGGAGATTGCTATTATGGATAAAAGACAAGAGTTATTGGAAAAATTGGATATATTAGTACAAGAAATTGAGAAAGCCAAGAAAATAGTAGATGATGAAAAAAAACAATATTTAAATAATTATGAAAATAGAATTGAAGTCATAATAAAAAAATTACGTGAGGGTACATTACCAACTTTTAAAGGTGGGCTTATTGGTACAATGAGAGGAATTTCAGAATACGACACTTTGGCATCTATAAAAGAGTTGTACGATGCAGCATCTGATGTGGATTTGTTTTATATCAAAGAATGTCAAAAATGGTAATATATTATCTTAATTATGTCTCACGTATAAGGACGCAAAAAAGAAGTAGGTGACAAATAAAATGAAAATATTCAACTTACCCTATTATTGCTTGAATATGATGAAGATGGATGTGTGCGACATTTCGCTTTGGTGATGCAATTATAGAAATTGAAACTAATTTTGATGAGCGATTTTATGCTATGAAAAATTCATATTTAACAATAAGTGTAGAAAAATTGAATATTTATGATGAGAATCTATAAGCAAGAGGTAATGTTATTATGGATTGGAAAGGAATTAGAAATGGATATTTTGAAGCTGCTCAATGAAATTAGAAATACTCAAGGTTGTATTGTGTATAGTCCCTGTGGCTTACCAGTTTTAAGTGAAGGAGTTGATTTGCCTAATGATTTAAAAGTGTTTTATAATAATTGTGGAGGTATTTCGTTCTTTACTGATAGTGAGTTTGAGTTTATGATTGTAAGTCCGGAAGAAATGGTATTAGCAAACCCTATTATCGTCGGGGAACTTTGTGAGGGTGATATATCATCAGAGTGGTATATTATTGGTAAAGATACCGAAAATAACTATATTACTATTGATTTGGCAAAAGAAAGGTTAGGAAAGTGTTACGATAGCTTTTGGGATAGACATGGTGTGGTTGGAGAATGTGGTATTGTTGCACTAAATTTTACAGAATTAGTGTCACAATTGTATAGTAATCAAGGTAAAAATTTATTCTGGTTAGATGATAATTTTAATTATATAGGTGATGCTTATGATGATATATAATTTATTAAAGAAAATGGTGGATTAGAATAGGTTTATAAAAGGATATTCAGGTACAGAAAAATTAATTAGAATATTTTTGGGAAAGTAACAAAGAGCTAATGAAGGAGATGTTTCAATATCAGATGATATTGTTTTTAAGTGGAGAGGTGGTAAATGGTGAGAAAAGCTTTAATTATTTTATGGATTATTTGGTTTATACCAATGTTACTATATATCATATGGAAACGAGGGGATTGGTATTTGTTTATTATACCACCAGTAATAATAACAATTATTTCCTTATGCATATCCATTTTTTCAGAGATGATAGGAATAATGGCAATAATAGTAATACATACAAGTTTAATAGCTTTATTTATTGTAAGAATGAAAAAATAATATTTTGATTTTATGAAATATAATACAATGTTTGTAATTGGAATTAGATGGGAAAGTCGAGTATTTGGATGGAGGACAACTTACAAGAAAACAATCAAGTATAGCAACATATGGACAACGACTACCAATAAATAATGCAAAAATAATTGAACATAAGAAGGAGTGGTGGCAATTTTGGAAGTAATAAAAATTTCTATAAATAATAACTACTTAATAAATTACATGAATGTTTATGGAGAAAAAACACATGATTATATATCTGCTAATGACTATTCTTTCAATGCAGGAAAAATATATGGCATTATATGCGAGCAAGGGGCTGGTGGAGAAGGAATTTCTCAAATATTGACTAATAAAGTATCTAATGTCAACACTCAAATATATATTGATGGAATGGAAACTAATAATATAAGTGATTTAGCATGGTATGTTGGAAAAACTGTTAAATACGGACGAATAGTCAATAAGGAATTAAGCATTAAAAAAGCATTAGAATTAGCTGTTAAAAAATATAATCGTTATAAAGATATTGAAACTATTATAGAGGAATTTCATTTGTCTAGACATAGAATAAATTATGGATTGTCGAATATTGATGTGTGGGAAAAATGGAGAGCTTCGATTGCTATAGGATATGCAGCACAGAAACAAATATTTTGTTTTCCATGGATGGACTCATTGTATTTTTTTGATTGTATGTTTAATTCATCAGTGTTTCGTTTTTTTAAAAGAATTACGCAAGATGGTGGAATAATAATTCTTCCCACATCAAGAGAGGAAAATGTAAAACAACTTGCAGATGAAATAGTTAAAATACAATGTCCTAGGTTTAAACATTGTATTTCAGATACGGAAAAATTTAAAAAATACTTTTGAATTTTATTGAAAATACTATTGAATATTTGAATGAAAAATTTACAGATGAAAGAAGGAATGGTGGCAATTTTGGAAAAAATAAAATTAGTAATGAAAAATGGAATTATGCATGTGAACAATCATATAGGAGAAAAGTACATAGAATTATTAAGTGATAGTGAATTTAGTTTTGAAAAAGGAACAATATATGGAGTAATAGGTGAAAGTGGTGCTGGAGGGGAGACAATCTCATCTTTATTATCTGGTAGAATTATTTCGGACAATGCTGGTATTTATTATGACAATATAAAAGCAGATAACAAAGATATACAAAGTAAAGGATGGTATGTTGGAAAAGCAGAATATTCAGATGGTATATTTCATAGGGAAATTAGTGTTAAACAGGCAATAAATAAAGCAATAAGAAGATATAATAGGTATGAAAATATAAATGAAGTTATACAGGAATTTGGACTTACACAAGGAAGAGTAGAATATAAACTTTCGAAATATAGTGGAGAACGATTAAGAGCATCATTAGCGATTGGATATGCGAGTAATAAAATAGTTTATTGTTTTCCTTGGATGAATACTGCATATTTCTATGATATAGTCGTTATAAAAGGATAAAATAAGCATTGGTCTTGCATAAGGTGGTACATTCACAGCTATTGCTGACTAAAACTGACGGAGGCTGAAAGCATGGTTAGAGTGTTATGCATTGGATTGTATAATGGAGAAGGAAAATTTATTAAAGAACAATGGAAATGTTTTATAAAATGGTGCAGAATAGAATGTAATAAAATAGTCATTTACTCGCCAATGACTTATAACACAGTCCGTTCTAAATTCTTGTCATATTGCAATATTAGTGTGTTGAAGAAACCAGATGAATCATTAGATGTTTATACGTATGAAATCAATATAATAGATAGTGAATTTTGGAATTATATTGAAGATTTTAATTTTAATATTGATATAATAGATAATATTTCTTACATATTTTTTTTCAGTAGTGAAAAAAATATTGCATCACTACAAATAGTTGATTTTGAGAATTATTTATTGATTGAAGAACCAATTGCTCATCAAGAAAAATTGTTATTAAACGAAATGTTGATACAGGAGAATATTCGATTATGTATTAATGGGAAAGCGGATGTTGATGAATTATTGCAAGAAGAAAGTTGGGAACCACTGGGAAAACTATAATATAGAGTCATTTAGTAAAGGCAAATAAATGTACCCAGGATATTTTTAAGAGGATTATACTGATTTAAATAGTAAATGGAGTAACAAGTGTAGAGGGCAACGCTTAGAATGGAGATGAAATATGAATTGGATTGATAAGATAAGTAATAATGATAATAAAATTACTATGATTACATTTGAAAATAATGATGTATTAGTGCATATAGAATTATGGGATGAAAGAAAAAAATATATAAGATTTATAAATTGTTTAGGTTTAAAAGAAAAGCAATGTATAGGTGACGTTATAGGTGATATTTCTGTTGAAGAAGACTCCTTGTTGTTTAAAGAAATTCAAGGTGATATTCTTAATGGAGATGGTTCGGGAGAAGAAGTAGAAATGATAAAAAGTTTTGTTTTTAAAGATGAATGGAATGAAAGAATCATCTTAGAAATTGTGGCACAAAGTGTTAAATATGATTATTGAGCTAGAATATGATTTATATAATGTAGTGGTTGAATGTTTTGAATTGTACAACCTAAAAATATGAATGGATTTGATAAGAATGAAAATACAATTAGATAATCATCACAATCCCACAAATATACATTGCCCCCACCTATAAATTATGATATTATTGCGTTATACTGAACATAAAAATAACAGGTATTAAAAAGTTCTTTTTATTAGAAGTATTATATTTGAAAGAAATATAAAAGAAATTATAAAAGAAATATATTAGAGAGAAACATATCTGGAAAAATATATCAGAAAGGTGTGTTGATATTATGGAATTTGGAAAAGGCTATTGGAAGACATTTAGTGCAGGTGTGGAGAGAGAATGGGTAATAACTAATGGAATCGGTGGTTATTGCGGAAGTACAATAATTAATGCGTGTGCAAGAATGCATCATGCATATCTGGTAGCAAGTCTGCATGCACCGGTAGAACGTTATGCGGTTTTGAATAAAATAGATGAGTCGATAACAATAGGGGACAAGACATATTCATTTGCTACGAACCAGAGACCAGGTGGTTGGAATGAAGAGGGACAGAAATATTTACAGAGATTTGTGTATGATGAATTACCACATTTCGTATATCAGGCTGAGGGTACATTTATAAATAAGACATTGTCATTCGAATGGGAGAAGAATACAATTGCGATTGGCTATGATATTATGAATGGTGCAAAAGAGGCTGTATATGAGATAACTCCATTCTTTACATACAGAGACCATAGTTCAAGAGTTGAGAAATCAGACCTTAAATTCAAGACAGAACTGACAGGTAAAAAGACATTAGAATTAGTACCTAAGAAGAATAAAGATGTTACTATTAAATTCTATGCAAGTAATGGTAAATTCGTTGAAAATGAAGAAAAATACGACCATGATATGGAACTTCAGACAGAAATCAATACAGGTGGCGAACCAATTAATAACAGCTATACACCATATAAAGTTGTAGTTAAGTTAGCACCATTTGAACATAAGAAAATATCTGTAATATGCTCTATTGAGAAGAAATTCGAAAAAGATGCATTTGTAACGATTGAAAAGGAAATGGAAAGAATTAAGAAGATAAAGGAAAATGCTGGATATACAGATGAGTTTGCTAATTCTTTAGTTCAGGCAGCAGACCAGTTTGTTGTAAGAAGAGAATCAACAGGAAATAAGACAATTATGGCAGGTTACCCATGGTTTACAGAGTGGGGCAGAGATACAATGATTGCGTTACAAGGGCTTACATTGTCGACAAAACGTTTTAATGATACAAGAGAAATACTTAAATCATTTGCTAAATATGTTGATAAAGGACTTGTTCCTAATGTATTTCCGGATGCAGGCTTAAAGCCATTCTATAATACCGCAGATGCTTCAATGTGGTATTTCTATTCGGTTGATAAATACCTGGAATATACAGGCAATGAAGAAGATTATGAATTTATCAGAGAAGAAATATATGCTAAACTCGAGGAAATAATTCATTTCTACAGCACTAAGACAGATTTCTCAATATATATGGAAGACGATGGACTTATTCACGCAGGCGGCGGATATGACCAGGTTACATGGATGGATGTAAGAGTAGGAACATGGGTAGTTACTCCAAGACATGGTAAACCTGTAGAGATAAATGCTTTATGGTACAATGCTTTGCGTGTAATGGAGAAGTTAAGCAAGCGTTTTGGTACAATTTCAGAATATGGAAAGACTTCAGAAGAATATGCTAAGATGGCAGAGAAAGCAAAAGAGTCATTTAATAAAGAATTCTGGAATAAAGAAGATAAGTGCCTGTATGATGTGGTAGATGGTAACGTTGGAGATGCTAAGATTAGACCAAACCAGATATATGCAGTTTCACTTCCTTATACAATGTTAGATGAGAAGAAGAGTAAAGCAGTTGTAGAGAAAGTTATAAGTGAACTTTATGCAACATATGGACTTAGAACTCTTTCTAAAGATGATGCAGAATACCAGCCTTATTATAAAGGTAAGCTTCATGACAGAGATGCGGCATATCATCAGGGAACAACATGGGCATATCCTTTAGGGGCTTTGATTACTGCATACTTAAAGGTATTTGGTAAGAATGACGAGACAAAGGCATATGCACTTCATATGATAGAGCCATTAAAAGACCATTTAAGAGATGGCTGTGTTGGTTCGATTGCAGAGATATTCGATGGAAATGAGCCAAATATTTCAAGAGGCGCATACGCACAGGCATGGAGTGTCGGTGAAATCTTAAGAGCCTATACAGAAGATATTTTGGGATAAATAGAGAAAGGACAATTTCAGTGGAAACAATATTACGTGATGAATTAATTAAATATATGGATAGAAATCTTATAAGAGTAATTGTAAGTAATCCCAGAGACAAAGATGGAATCAGCAAGATAAAGGTAAGAGCAGTTCTTATTAATTCAGAGCTTATGTTTCAGGCAACGGAATATGTTGGTAATCAGGTACTTCACCACAATTATACATCTACTGAAATTGCATCCTATCTTGATAATATGATTACGAACAGCTTCAAGCAATGCGAGATAGTTACTAATGATATTGTCGCAAATATCTTAGTTAGTAAAAAGGGCAAGATAACGATTAACAGAAAGAAGTCGGCTGCCAGATTAATAGAGTCAAAATCGGTAAAGGTAAATGACCTGAGTCATAACAGGACGAAGCATTATATTCTTGAAGAGGGAATACCTGTACCATTTCTGATAGATTTAGGTGTAATGAATACAAAGGGTGATGTGCTAAAACCCCGTTATGATAAATTCAGACAGATTAACAGATTCTTGGAATTTGTAAAGGATATAGTAAGAGAGCTGCCAAGGAACAGGGAAATCAATATAATTGATTTTGGTTGTGGAAAGAGCTATCTTACTTTTGCTATATATTATTATCTGCGTGAATTGTGTGGATTAGATGTCAGAATAACAGGTCTTGATTTGAAGAAAGATGTTATTAATAAATGTAATCAGTTAAGTGAGAAATATGGCTATGACAAGCTGATTTTCAAATTAGGCGATATTGCTGATTATGAGGGACAGAATAATGTCGATATGGTTGTGACATTGCACGCCTGTGATACTGCGACAGATTATGCATTATATAAAGCAGTAAGCTGGAATGCGAAAGTTATTCTGTCAGTACCATGTTGTCAGCATGAGATAAATAAACAGATTAAAAATGAGATGATGTCTCCGGTACTTAATTATGGAATACTTAAAGACAGAATGTCTGCGATAATGACAGATGCCATCAGGGCTGAAGTGCTTAAGATTAAGGGATATCATACAGAGATTTTAGAATTTATAGATATGGAGCATACTCCTAAGAACCTGCTTATAAGGGCAGTGAGAAATAAAGTTAAAGACATAGATAACAATACAGAAAGAGAAGCTCTTGACAGAATGATTAAAGAGTTTAATATAACACCAACTATAGTCAAGTTATTATTATAGTGTACCTGCAAATAGTAGGAAGTGCGATAAGTAGCTTGAAAGTGGAGAAAAGTGTGAAAAATACAGATTGATATCTGATTTTTCACACAGCTAAATATGTTGCAGGCACCACATTTAGTATTTATCGCAGAGCCAAATCTGACATTTGGCTCGCGGTTCCTCCGTCACTATGTGCCTGCGGAATGGAGATTAGTGTGAAAAACATAATTAACAAATTTGTGATTCTGCTGCTTGTATTTGCGGTAGTAATAGGGATATATTTTTTCATAAACAGAGATAAGAAAGAAGACAAGAATATAATTATGGGAGAACCAACTCTTCCTACCATATCATTTATGGCATCAGGAGAGACCTCCAGCGCTAACGATATTGAGGTAAATGAGTTATTCGGATATACGACAGAGATGGAGACTAAGTATATGCGTGATACCATTACACCTATTAATGATGAGAGAAAAATTACTGTAAGAGTAAATAACCATGAAAATGTGGTAATGGGTGCAGAATTTGAAGTAAGAACCTTAGATTGTGAAAGACTTATTGAGAAAACTGAGGTTAAAGCAGAAAATATCAAGACAGATGGAGATTACACTAACATTGATATTCAGTTAGATAATATGATAGAAGCTGACACAGAATATTATCTGGTTATTAGACTTACAACAGACAGAAATGAAAATGTGTATTTCTATACACGTATTAAGCAGCTTACAGAGAATCATTGTAAGGAAGAGATGGAATTTGCAAAGAAATTCAGTGCTTCAACATTTAGTGATACAGAATCAGAGAATATAATTAATTATCTTGAAACAAATGCTTCTGAGGATAATTCGAATTTCGGAAAGGTAAATATCCACTCAAGCTATAAACAGATTACGTGGGGCGATTTAAAGCCTGAGAAGGTAACTAATCCGGTTGTCAGAGTACAGGAGATATTAGGAGATATAGGTTGTTATAAATTAGTATATAAGATAAAGGCATTAAATGATTATGATGCATACCAGTATTATACTGTTACTGAATTCTTCAGGGTGAAATGGACAAGCAGCGAGATTTATCTGTTAGATTATGAGCGTACAATGAACCAGATATTTGATGCAAATAATCAGAATATTTCGGCATACAGAATTAATCTTGGAATCTCAGAGAATTCAGATGTCGGGTTTAAATCAAGTGATGATACGAGCTATATTGCATTTGCCAAGGAAAACGGTCTGTGGCTTATGGATATAGGTGAGAATAAAGTATATTCGTTATTTGCATTTGAAGAGGTGGAGACAGCGGATATAAGAGATACTAATAATGATAATGATTTTCAGGTAGTATCTGTGGATAACGATGGAAATGTCAAATTCATTGTGTATGGTTATATGAATCGTGGTGAGCATGAGGGAATGGTCGGTGTGAGCCTGTATGAATATAATCATAAGAAGAATCTTGTGGAAGAGAAGATATTTATTCCATTTACAAGGAAATTTGATATTCTGAAACAGACAATGGGCAGATTATCTTATGTAAATGACAAGGATATAATGTATGTAATGTTAAGTGACAGCGTGTATTCGATTGATTTGACCGGTAGTGAATATGTACAGGTTATTTCGAATCTTAAGGAAGATAATTATGCTGTTAACAGTAATGGTAATATCGTTGCATGGGAAACTGATGGCAGTGATAAGGGCAGCAGTTCTGTGAAAATGCTTAATCTTGAAAATGGTGAAGAATGTGAGATAAAGGCAGAAGATGGCCATAAACTTAAGGTGTTAGGCTTTTTAGGTGATGATATGGTATATGGCGATGCCCTTGAAAGCGACATTATAACAGATAATAATGGTAATGTTACGGTCGGAATGAACAAGGTTATAATAGCAGATATTAAGGGAGAAGAATTAAAGAGCTATAGTAAAGAAGGCTACTATATATCAGGTGCTGATGTATCAGATAATATGGTCAATTTAACAAGAGTACAGAAAACACCTGAGGGCAGCACTTATGTTAAATCAAGTGACTATCAGATATTCGGTAATGAGGAAGAAGATACAAGCGTGGTATCATCAGGTATTATAACAACAGATTTAAAGAAGAAAGAAGTTGTTATATCATTTGTTAAGAAAGTAACGACTTCAAGTCAGCTTAAATCCCTCTATCCTAAGGAAATTCGTTTTAGCGAGACTAATTCACTAAGTATTCGTGAGCTTATAAATGGCGGGGATAAATATTATGTGTATGGACAGGGCAAAATGCAGTCAGTTTCAGATAATGTATCTGATGCCATTATAGCAGCAGATAAGACAGCAGGCGTGGTTATCAGCGAAAGTGGCGACTATGTATGGGCAAGAATGAGTAAACCAACCCAGTATGAATTGACAGACGTGGCATTTACCGGAACTGCCGAGATCGGCAATAGTACGGCACAGTTAGCATTATGTGTTCAGGCAATACTTATGCATAATGGTGTAAATACAGATATAGCATCAGAACTTGCCGGTGGTAAGACTTCAGTTCAGATTATTAATGAAAAGATTTCTAATAAAACGGGATTAGACCTGACGGGCTGCTCACTTAGTGAGGTTTTATATTATGTATGGAACGGACAGCCGGTGCTTGCATCAACTGACGGAACTAATTATGTACTTATTGTCGGATATGATTTCTACAATGTTGTAATGCTTAATCCGGTAACAGGCCAGACCTATAAAATGGGGCAGGATGAGGCAGGAGCAATGTTTGATAATACAGGTAATAAATTCATTGCAATTAAATAAATGCCTGACATTCACTTGTTGATATTATATTTTTATTATGATATTATGTAAGTATTCGGGCAGAGTTATGAATTGCAAAATAATATATAGAAGGTATTAACTGATGAAATTATTTAATAATAAAAAATCCGATGATGGTGAGAAAGCAGCAGAAAAACCAAAGAAGAGTGTGAAGAAGAGAATAATATCATTCTTTAGAGAATTTCTAAAGATAGTCTTTGTATTAGCTGTATGCGGCGGACTTGGTATATTCATTGCACTCGGTAAAAGAGCAAGTTCTCCATACAGATATGCAGAGGAATATTTCTCTTATTATGTCACTAATAATTATACGGAAATGTATAAAATGATAGAAGTAAAAGAGACAGATTTCATTGATTTGGATAAGTTTAGAAATAAATGTGAGGGCGAGAAAATATATGGTTCAATCAAGGGATACAAGCTTAGTAAACCGGTTGAGCAAGGCGACAAGATTATATATGTTGTAACGTATTACATTGGTAATGATGATTCGCCTAAGACATATACGATAACTTTACATAAACAGAAGAAGCATACACATGTATTTTTCAGTACATGGAAAGTTGATGTGGACAGGTTATTTATAAGTGATTATAATATCGTTGTTCCGGTAGGTAAACAGGTATTTATGGATGGTAAAGATATAAGCTCATATAAGAGGAGTACATCAGAAGATGGCACAAAGGATATTTATGTAATTGATAAAATGTTTTCAGGTGACCACACGATTTCAGTAACATTAGATGATTCAGGTGAGATTACCAAGACAGAATATGTTACAGATAATAATGCAAATGTGGAGATTACGACAGAAGATTTTGCAATGAAACCTGATGTAAAGCAGAAGATTTATGAATATTCTACATTTATTGTAAAGACGATGTATGAATATGCAATGGATAAGACGAAGAATTACGAAAATATTTGTGATTTGTATGCTAATACAGAAGAGGCAAAGGCCTCAGCCAAAGCAACATTTGATGCATTAGATGCAGCGATAGAACAGCCTGACGGTGCATCATTACGAATACTTGATATGAAAACGCTTTCGCCAAAGATTAAATCTTTCACATATCCTGATAAGGTAATTGTGGAAGTTACATATAACTATGAATTTGCGGCAGTTACAGGAACTTCAATGCTTAGTGGAATTGTAGAGAATTATTACGGTGCAGGAACATCTACGGCAACAGTATATCTTAATCTGATAGATGATGCATGGAAGATAGTTAAGGTAGATATGCAGTGCATTGATTATAGCAAGCAGGAATAAATCATTATAATATCAAAATTAATAAAAATATCATAAACATACAGGAAAAAAGGAGGAATGGGTTATGGGTCTACTCACAACAGTAATAAAGAAACAGGAGACACCAACAGGAATTAATAATTCGAATCTGTCAGCTAATGACGAGAAGAAAATCTTATTGAATATTAATTCAAGAATTGAAGATTTAAAAGCCCAGAATATGGAAAATGCCAAATTCTTAAGAGGAATCAGCAGAAAGATTGAGTCTGAACTTAATGCAATGCGTGAAGCAGAGGACAATAAATCAATTGAGGTATATGATGATTCGAATATAATTGAAAGTATAAATAAAGTCCAGAAGTCTCTCGAAGAAATCAGTAATAATGATATATTAGAAGCTATCAGCAGAATAGATACATTGCTTAATGATATGAATGTATATGATGTCAAAGAGGGCATTGATAAGATTAATAAATCGATTGACGAGATTAATTCAAATGAAGTGTTAGTTGAGATTCAGAAAGTCAACGAGACAGTTAAGGGAATCAACTTTGATCAGATAATAAACGAATTATCAACTATCAATGAGACTATGTCACAGGTTAATTCTGATGTATTATTAATCGAGATAGACAAGATTAATAAGGCACTTAAGAATATCAATTCTGATTCAGTATTAGATGAGGTAGCTAAAGCGAATACTAAATTAGATGCCATTAATGTAAATGAAGTTATTAATGAAATACATAGAGTCGAAACAATTGTAAGTGAAATTAATGAAAATGCAGTTTTATCGGAATTAGAGAGAGTAAAGAAACTAATTAATGAGAAGAACTCATCAGAAGTGATGGATACTCTTGATGCTAAAATCAAAACACTTAATGCAAAAGATTATACAGATACATTATTAGAGATAGAGGATCGTATAAAGAAGAACGAAGAAAAGATTAATGAACTTACTGCTAAGGTAGACAGAGTTGCTACAATGCCAACGATGCTGAAATCAATAATTGAGCATAATAATGAAGATGCAATTGGCAGAACAGAAGAACTTCTTACTGAGTTAAATAGACGTGAGCGTACGAAAACTGATGGAATAAAGATGATAGTGAACGTAAACTTGTGGGTGTCTTTATTAACAGCAGCAGTGCTTATTGCAAACATACTTGGAATTATATAGTTAGTAGTCTGTTATTTACACATGATTGATGATGTACTGTGAGGAAGTTATATGCCGCCAGATACAAAAGGTCGTGCAGTAAATCTCCGCTCAAGCGAAGCACGTTTGATTTACTGTATCGCAATAACCTTATGTATCTGGCGGCATTTAGTTCCACCATATAAAGTAATTATGATGGCATGAATAACAAACTACAATGCGTATTAATAGCTGGTTACAGATTATACCCCGGTTTTATTTATCATCTAGAATTCGCTTTGCATTTTCTACATCTGCTTTTGTAATTTCACCATCTGAATATCTTGCTTTTTCGTAAAGTGATGTAAGTTCATTTAGATTTCTGTTAGAAAATGAATCATTCTCTTCTTTATTGATTGAATTACTTATCTGGTCAGGCGTGTAGCTCTTTCTTATAATGATTCGGTTATTTTTCTTTGTACTTGCATTTACTTTGTTAAGATATAATTTCCTTATCTTATCACGATTTGAATGGAAAATCATTTTCTTTAGAAAACCATCTTCTTTCTTAGGGGAAGTTGATGTACGTTTAACGGTCTCTTTTGTATCCTTGATTTCGTCATTAGTATTATTGTTGCGGTGCATATATTGCTTAATAAATGAATAGATAATGTATATAATTCCGACGATAATTCCTATGAATATAACTACCTGGAATACTTTGAAAATCATATTGCCAATATTCGGACCACTATGCTTTGAAGTGTATGCAGAGATTATATTGCCATCACCATCATCGTTGATATTAGGTGTTGTTACCGGCTCTGATTCAACCTTATCAGTCATATCTGTGCATCGGGCAAATAGTTTAAAGAATTGCCGGGCAAGCCATTTGAAAAACCTGCCTATTACATTAAAACTACTGTCTGAGAAGAAAGAATTTGTTACCATAATCAGCAGAACTATAATTACATTGAATAATGCAATTAACGAGAAATTAGTTGTAAATGTACGTTTAAGTTCATCAGAGAAATTCTCACTGCTAAGTGAATATGATAAAAACTTATCTAAATAATCTCTTATAAAATATAAGAGAAAGAAAGCAATTCCGCTAATGTATGCATAGTTATGGACAATTGGTGAAAGGCCATATGAACTATGTATATAGACAATTATAAATGCGACGATTCCAGCAAAAGGTATATCGATTACAATACGACTTCTTTCGTTAGCATCTGTTTTCCAGAAATTTATTGCCATAAGCAGATATGCAAATGAAATACAGCCAAGCAGAAGTCTGTCTGTTAATACAGATGAAATGGCTACAGAACCTCCGATAATCAATATATGTATTAAGAAGAACAGGATTAAATTCTTAATATATCTTCTGGCTATATAATCAATTAGGACAATTCCTGCAATAACAGAAATGCATACAGGCCATGTTGAATGGTTATTTAAGAATATATCCGAAAAATATATGTAAATTAATTCAGTAAACAAGATACACATAATGAGATAAATTGTTGTACTTGCGAAATTTAAAATTTTCTTCAAATATGTGTCCTCCTCTTTTAGTAGTCAATATCCCACTTTATCATATCTTTAATCTCTTCTTTAACTTCGAACTGTTTAAGCTCAGGAATGATGAGAAGCGAAGAAACACCACGAAGTTTCGCTTCATCATAAGCTTTAATGATTTCATTACTACGATTGTTAGAGATTACAATATAATAAGTCATTTCATTTACGGTATCAAAACAATTGTTAAGAACCTGTACGAAATCAATATTTTCAGCATGTGTATCAATACGTGCAAGGGCTGTATCAATTGATAACATATGGTGATTGCCTGCACCCGATTTCTTAGAAATCTGTTCTTTAGTATAGGAGTCAACTCCATTAGTAATTAAACCGACAGAGACTCCGGTGCGTATAAAACGTTCTGCTATGGAACTTGCAAGACTTATAATACTTTCGATAAGCCGGTCATCTCTTGAATAAGTCTGTGCATCAAGATTAAGAATAATACGGACTTCCTGCGACGAAGTCATAAAGAATGTATTAACCTGCAGAGTGCCGAATTTGGCAGAGCTTTTATAATTAATTTTACGGATACCGTCATATGGCTGGTATTCTCGTATTCCTTTGAATTCAAAAGGGTCTTCAATATATGTTTTCTGTGTTACAAAATTTCCGGTTATTGTCTTGAATGGTATATCAAAAAATGCTAAATCAACCTTGCGTGGAAATACATTTATTACAGCGTGGTTAGTGCATTTACCAGTTAAGGTAAGCTTCATAAACAAGTCACTGGACGTTATATTCGTGTCGTGCATATAGAAACATCCACGCTTGGTACAGGTAAATTTAAGCGTTCTCGTAACAGACTGGTGTCCCATAACCGTAAATACATCATCGCGATAATAGTTATCGGAGATGGATGAATTGCATTCATTTTCAAAGACGAAACTCTTAGGGGTATCGAACTTGACATGAAGCATTGGAATTGGGAGAAACTTGTCGTTAGTAATAACTTCCTTGAGTTCGTTTTCTTCACCTGCCACGCAATCTGTTGTTTTATAGCTGATTTTAACATCAAGATTTTTATTCCACAACTTCCTATATAAGAGGCGCTGAAGTCCCATAAGAAGTAGTGCACATACAAATGCAATGAGTAATATCATATAAATAAATTCTCCATATATCTGTCAACTTAGATTAATTGATTAGTGTATCAAAAGTGTGTTGCATCAATCATATCTATATGTGGTTGGTGCAAGGTGTCTCTTGCTATGCTAATCTTAATATGCAATAACGTTTTGAAAATTCTCTGTAGGAACAGGTACAGTGTCAAGAATTCCGTTAATAATGGATGCTTTGTTAGAATTTTTGGCAATGTTTGTATATGAAATAATTCTGTGCGCAAGTACAGGGACTGCAAGTGCCTTTACATCTTCAGGAATTACATAATCTCTTCCGTTAATGGCTGCATAGACCTGAACTGCCTTAAGAAGTGCAAGTGTACCACGAGGACTTATGCCTGATGATATAGAAGAATTATTTCGGGTAGCATTAATAATGTCTACGATATATTTACGGACTGATTTATCGACATAGACATTTTTAGCGGCAATGCCCATATTGTAAATGTCATCTTTCGTGCATACAGGTGCTAATTCGTCAATCGGATTAGATGCAATGAAACGTTCAATAATTGCCAATTCTTCGTCAGGTGTAGGGAAACCCATTGATAACTGCATCATAAAACGGTCTAATTGTGCTTCGGGAAGAGTAAATGTACCGGCTGTCTCAATTGGGTTCTCTGTTGCAATTACTAGGAATGGCTTGTCTAGAATTCTTGTTTCACCATCTACTGTAACCTGTTTTTCCTCCATACATTCAAGCAGGCTTGACTGTGTCCTTGGTGTTGCCCTGTTGACCTCGTCGGCTAGTAAAATATTTGCAAAAACAGGTCCTTCCACGAATTCAAAAGAATGTGTCTCCTGATTAAAAATGTTAAGACCTGTTACATCAGATGGAAGTAAATCCGGTGTAAACTGTATTCTGTTAAATGTTCCATCTATCGATTTGGCAAGAGATTTAGCTAAAACCGTCTTACCAGTACCTGGTGTATCTTCAAGCAGAACATGTCCACCTGCGATTATTGCAGTAATAATATAATCAATAGTCTCTGACTTACCAATAATTACTTTATTAATATTCTCTTTGATTTTTAGACTTATTGTCTGAATGTCTTTTAATTCCACGTAATACCTCCGCTTTGTATACAAATATGCTACAATTTTTCTTTAATACCTATCCTATATTATAATAATTTTATCGACAAAAGTCACGAAGTTTAGTGTTTTTTTACTTGTTATATAAGGTAAATTAAGATAGAATAATTATAAGTGAAACTAAAAAGAAATGGAGTCTAAACAGATATGTTGACGAATTATAGTAATTTAAGTGATAAAGATAAGAAGAAATTCGAACAGAGCATAAAAGCAATGTACATAATATTAGGTCTGGCAGTCATTTTCTTTTATGTACTTCCATTTGCATGTATGTTTACAGGTAATCTGGCACAGGTACTTGTCCCGATGATTTTATTAAATGTAAATACAATATTTGTATTTATTGCCTGCCTTATACATTCTAAGAAATATAATTTCAGTGTACTTATTCCGCTGGCACTTGCAATATTCTACATACCAACGGTAATAATATTGTATAGAGATTTTCATTATATGATGTTTGCGGCGATTTACTTAGTGTTGGGCTTATTTGGTGAATTTACAGGATATCTGTTCTTAAAACGTAAGCACAATAAGAGACAGCCATTTGGTCTTAATCGTTTAGTTAATGGTAAGAAAGAGAAGAAAGCTAAACCACAGAAAAATAAAAACAGCAAAAAGAAATAAGATAGCAGAAAGGCACACAACTAATTATGGCAAAAAATAACAGAATAAAGAAGTGGATGCAATATAATAAGGCAGCTGTAATATGGATAGCAATTATTCTTGTATACACATTGATAATGTTAGGAATTATATTTGGACTTGGCTTCGACTTTAAGAGTTGTTCATCAGGTTCATTAACAGATACTAAAAATGCAGACAATGTTAATATAGAGACATCGATGAAACCAGCATCGTAACTGTGTCTGCGGAATGGAGAAGATTATGGCAATGAGAAATAATAAGATATATGTTATCGGTCATAAGAATCCGGATACAGATTCTATTTGTTCCGCCATAGCATATGCATATCTTAAAAACCAGATAGATGACAGGGAGTATGTGGCTAAAAGAGCAGGTCAGGTTAATGAAGAGACTCAGTTTGTCTTAGATTATTTCAATATAGAGATACCGGGATATGTAAATGATATCGGAACGCAGGTAAAAGATATTGAAATAAGGGAGACGAAAGGGGTAAGCCGTAAAATATCTCTTAAGAGAGCATGGAATTTAATGAAGGAATTAAATGTAGTTACACTTCCTATAACGAATCATGGCAGATTAGAAGGAGTAATTACTACTGAAGATATAGCAGAAGCATATATGGATGTAAGAGACAGTAAGATATTATCTACTGCCCATACTGCATATAGTAATATAGTAGATACAGTTGACGGAACTATGATATGTGGAAATATAGAAGCATATTATACAGAGGGCAAGGTTCTAATTGCTGCAGCTAATCCTGACCTTATGGAGAACTATATCGAAGAGGGAGATTTAGTTATATTAGGTAACAGATATGAATCACAGTTATGCGCAATAGAGATGAACGCTGGCTGTATCGTAGTATGCGAGGGTGCAAATGTATCGATGACCATAAGGAAAATGGCAGAAGAACATAATTGTACAGTAATAAGTTCGCCACACGATACTTACACAGTTGCACGTCTTATTAACCAGAGTATGTCGATTAGCTATTTTATGAGCAGAGAGAATCTTATTACATTCAGAACTGATGATTTTACAGAAGACATTAAGAGTGTAATGGGTAAGAAAAGATACAGGGATTTCCCGGTTGAAGATAAAAAAGGTAAGTACGTGGGAATGATTTCAAGACGTAACCTGTTAAATGCAGACAAGAAGAAGATAATTCTTGTAGACCATAATGAGAGAAGTCAGGCAGTTGACGGCCTTGAAAATGCTGAGATATTAGAGATAATCGATCACCACAGAATCGGTTCATTAGAAACAGTATCACCAGTATTTTTTAGAAACCAGCCACTTGGATGTACGGCAACCATAATATATCAGTTATTTACGGAAGCAGGCGTTAATGTTCCAGCTGATATGGCAGGTCTGTTATGTGCGGCAATTCTTTCAGATACATTGATGTTCCGTTCGCCTACCTGTACAGCAATAGACAAGAAGGTGGCAGAGGAATTAGCTAAAATTGCAAACATTAATATTGAGAAATTCTCAACAGATATGTTTAAAGCGGGAAGTAATCTAAAGAGCAAATCGCCTGAAGAAATCTTCTATCAGGATTTTAAGAAATTTACAATCGGTGATATGAATATCGGTGTTGGTCAGATTAATTCGTTAAATGCAGATGAACTTGCAGATATTAAAGAGAAATTAAGTACCTATCTGTCAAAAGCATATAAGGAACATGGACTTAATATAATATATTTTATGTTTACAAATATAATTTCAGAATCCACAGAGGTTATATTCGTGGGAAATGGTGCAGATTCAATAATTGAGGAAGCATTTAATACCAAGATAGAGAATAATTCAGTAATTCTAAAAGGTGTAGTGTCTAGAAAGAAACAGTTTATTCCGGCATTATTAGAGACGATAAATGGAGGAAATGCATAGAAAGAGGTATATATGGCTAAACAGAGTTGGAAACCGGGCAATATGTTATATCCTGTACCGGCAGTTATGGTAAGTTGTCAGCGTGAAAATGAGAAACCGAATATTATAACGGTTGCCTGGGCAGGAACTATATGTACTAATCCCGCAATGCTATCTATTTCGGTGAGACCTGAGAGATATTCGTATAACATCATTAAGGAAACTAAGGAATTTGTTGTAAATCTTGTGACAAGTGATTTGGCATATGCTACAGATTATTGTGGTGTGAAATCAGGCAGAGATGTAGATAAATTCAAGGAGATGAATCTGCATAAGAGCATTTCAAAAGTAGTGAAAGCACCGGGAATTGAAGAAAGTCCGGTAAATATTGAATGTTGTGTTAAAGAGATTAAGGAACTTGGAAGTCATCATATGTTTATCGCAGAGGTAGTATCTGTAAATATTGATGATAAATATATGGATAAAACAGGTAAATTTAACCTGAATAAGGCAGGACTTGTTTCATATTCACATGGAGAATATTTTGAATTGGGCAAGAAGTTAGGTAAATTCGGTTATTCGGTAGCTAAAAAGTAATATATTAAATTTAATGTAAAAGGGCGTGGAACTTAATGAAGATTAGTTCAATAACTATTGATAATTTCAAGTCAGTAAGACATTTAGAAATACAGGATATTGATAATGCATTTATCCTTGTGGGCAAGAATAGCACAGGTAAAACAGTTGTGTTAGATGCGATTCGTGCTATAGCAGGAATGTATGACATACGAAGTGAGGATTTTAATGAAAGTGGAAAAAATATCGAAATAGGAATTACACTTGATATCGAAGAGGAAGATTTAGAACTTCTGCATGAGCGTGGAATAATATCAAAATACAAGAAATATGAGGTGTGGCACAGAGATTTCTGTGAGAAACTGCCATCATACAAGGATAATAAACTTACATTTATATATGTAATGAATAAAGAAGGAAAAGAAAAATATTCTGACGGTTTCAGAAAGAACAATAAATATATCAAAGAGGTTTTACCTAAGGTGTATTTCATCGATAACGAAAGAAATATTAAGGAATATCAGGACGATTTATTGAGACTTCAGGACAATATGGAGTTAGCTGATGTAAGAGAAGACATATGTATGTTTGATAAGAGTAAGAAGTGTAACAGATGTTTTGAATGCATCGGAATTATAGAGAAGAAGCAACCACATGAATTGAGTGTACATGAAACATCTAAATTGCTCGAATATAAATTATACAATCAGAATCTTAACAGATTTGCAGAGCAGGTTAATAAGTATTTTGCCAAGAATGGAGTACATTCCCAGTATATTGAATATAAGGCAACCTGTGATTTCGAAAGCTTCTTCAAGATTAATACATTGCTTGGCAATAAGGACAGGGGTACAGCGAATAATATTGATACAATGAGTGCCGGTACTAAGAGTATCTATCTGTTATCACTTATTGAAGCATATATTGAAGAAAGCAGCAGAGTTCCAAATATTATTATGATTGAAGACCCAGAAAGTTATTTACATCCTCATCTTCAGAAGTCAGCAAGTGAGATTCTGTACAGATTATCGAAGAAGAATCAAGTAATTTTTTCAACACATTCTCCTAATATGATATTTAATTTCTCGAGCAGGCAGATTAAACAGGTGGTATTAGATGATGAGTTCTATACAACCGTAAATGAGAATGTAGATATTGATGATATTCTAGACGATTTAGGTTATACTGCAAATGACCTTATGAATGTAAGTTTTGTATTCATTGTTGAGGGTAAACAGGATAGCAACAGATTACCATTACTGCTTGAAAAATACTATTCAGAGATATATGACGAAGATGGTATGCTGCAGAGAATATCGATAATACCGACTAATAGTTGTACTAATATAAAGACTTATGCTAATCTTAAATATATTAACAAATTGTATCTTAAGGACCAGTTTCTTATGATAAGAGACAGTGATGGTAAGAACCCAAGATATCTTGTGAAACAGTTGTGTAGTTACTATGCACAGCGTGGCAAAGAGGATGTGGAGAATTTACCAAGAGTTACGCCGAGAAATGTTTTAGTACTTAAGTATTACTCATTTGAAAATTATTTCTTAGATCCAAAGATTATGGCAAAAATTGGTGTTGTCAAAAGCGAAGAAGACTTCTATAATATTCTATGGAAAAAATATAAAGATTACCTTTATAAACTTCCAAGTATGAAACGTATGTGCAGAATTAAAAATGTGCGCATTTCCAATAAACAGGATTTAAAAAATAATATGGAAAACATAAGAATATTTGTAAGAGGTCATAATCTTTTTGATATTTTCTATGGAAGATACAGAAATGATGCTGAGACAGAGATTCTTAAGAAATATATAGATGTAGCACCAAGAGAGAATTTTGCAAATATTCTAAATGCAATAGACAGATTTGTATATTTCGAAAACAGACGAAAAGAGGACAGCGATGATGGAGCAGAAGAACAATAATATTATACTGGTAGGTATGCCGGGTGTTGGAAAAAGTACAGTCGGTGTGGTATTAGCGAAGATATTAGGATATCATTTTGTAGATGCTGATATTGTGATACAACAGAAAGATGGACGTTTGCTAAAAGATATTATTGCAGAAGAAGGCGTGGATGGTTTCATAGAAATCGAGAATAAGATTAATTCGGAAATTAATGGTAAAAAGACAATAATTGCGACAGGTGGAAGTGTCATATATGGCAAAGAAGCCATGGAGCATTATAAACAGATAGGCGATGTCATATATCTTAAATTAGATTATGATACATTAATCAACCGTCTTGGTGACATTAAAAACAGAGGTGTTGTATTGAAAGACGGACAGACACTTAAAGATTTGTATGATGAAAGATGTAAATTGTATGAGAAGTATGCGGATATCGTAGTAGATGAAGCTGGATTAGATGTGGAGAAAACTATTGATAAGCTAGTTGAAAATTTGCAGAAATAAGAGATGAATTAACAATGTATAGATTTACAAAAAAAACAAAGAAAATAATGTTAACATTTATATTTGCTTCTATTATTATATGTATGATTTTGGTAATGAACTTTTCGTGGGTTAGTGGAATAACAGGGCATACATTTACAAATAATTATTATACAGTTTATATAAATGGAAAAAAGGCAGGTAATTCCTTAAACTATAAGAGTATACAGAAAGCCATAAAGGAAGCCAGAAGGCGGATTAATGATGAAAGTGCGTCATTACAATTCGTAGATGCAGATATAGATATAAAGAAGTCTAAGAAAGTATTTGGCAAGACAGATTCAGTGTCAGAGCTTAGTTCCTCAATCTATGATGAATTTGAATCGTCAGTAAAAGATACAAAACAGAAAGCTTATGTTGTAGACATTGATGGATATATAATTACACTTAATTCACTTGCAGACGTTGAATATTTATTCAATGCAGTAAAGAATAAATATGATGACAGTGAAGATTTCAATACGAATCTTCATCTTGATGATATAGGAGGACATACAACGATTACCTGTAGTATTTCTAAAGCGGGAATTAGCAGTGTGAATTTTCCTACTGTAATGGCAAGTGGTGATGGTAGTGATGATGAGCTTGTAGAAAATTCATCAGGAAATGGAACAGATACCATATCAGGAATTGATGATTCTAAAGATGTGAAATTTGGCGAAAAGGTAGAAATTATCCCATGTTATGTTGAACCATCCCAGATTAATGAACTTAATTCAGCAATAAATATGGTATCAGCAGACGATAAATCAGCAGAATTGTCGGTTGTTGTAACGGAGAAGCAGACTTATGATGTGGAATACAGTGTACCAGTAGAATACGTGTATAATGATAACTTATATAATACAAAGCAAAATGTATTAAATGAGGGTTCGGCAGGTGTAAAAACGATTGTAGCAAATGTTACTTATAAAAATGGCAAGGAAACTAACAGAGATATTTTACAGGAAACAATAACTAAACAGGCAGAGGCAAGAGTTATAGAGGTCGGAACTGCTGTTCCACCAACATTTATTAAACCGATAAATGGAGGAACTCTCTCATCAACATTTGGTGCAAGATGGGGAACTGTTCATAAAGGTGTAGACTGGGCATGTAGCATTGGAACTGCTGTAATGGCTTCGTGCAATGGAACTGTTATTCAGGCAGGCTGGATGAATGGATATGGTTATTGTGTTACATTAAAGCACAGTGATGGAAAATGTACGAGATACGGACATCTGAGTGAAGTCTTAGTAAGCGAGGGACAGTCTGTGTCACAGTCAGATGTTATTGCACTTAGTGGTAATACGGGAAATAGTACAGGACCACACGTTCATTTCGAGATAATCGAGGACGGAGTGCAAGTCAATCCATTCACTTATCTTAATTAAGATATAACAAAATTGTTAAGAAATTGATAACAAAATAAAAAGTAATTTACAAATAGAATCTTTGTGCTATAATCTGATTAATCAGCTAATGGCTGGACAATTAAATCAGATTATAGAATACGCAACACTTATGTGATTTATAAGACTTTTAAAGTATAGAAAACGGATTGTTGCGTGTATTTGAGCGTAAAATAGTATTTGATTTTTGAACACAGATTAATAGATACTGACAAATTAATATAGAATAATAAATATAGACTAATAGAATAAAATAGAACAAAACAGAACAAATTAGAACAAGAAATTTGAATGTTGACAGTAAATCATAGATTTTGAATTGTATGAGGTGCAAAATGGAACAGTATGTTATAAAAGGAGGAACTCCTCTCAAAGGTGAGGTAGAAATCAGTGGTGCTAAGAATGCGGCACTTGCAATTTTAGCAGCAGCAATTATGACAGATGAGACAGTAACAGTAACGAATTTACCGGATGTAAGAGATATAAATGTGCTATTGCAGTCAATAGAGGGTATTGGAGCGATCGTTAAAAGGGAGAGCAAAAACTCTGTTAAGATAAATGGTGGTACGATCAGCTCAGTAACAGTTGATTATGAATACATTAAGAAAATCAGAGCATCATATTATCTTCTTGGTGCGTTACTTGGAAGATTTAGTAAAGCAGAGGTTGCCCTTCCGGGTGGATGTGATATTGGAACAAGACCAATTGACCAGCATATCAAAGGATTTAAGGCACTTGGTGCAGAAGTTATAATCGAGCATGGTATGATAAAAACTAAGGCTGAACATCTTGTTGGAAGTCATATCTATATGGACGTTGTATCAGTTGGTGCAACTATTAATATTATGCTTGCTGCAGCACTTGCAGAGGGTAGCACAATCATTGAAAATGCAGCAAAAGAGCCTCACGTAGTTGATGTAGCTAATATGCTCAACAGTATGGGTGCCAACATTAAAGGTGCCGGTACAGATGTTATCAGAATTAAAGGTGTTGAGAAGCTTCATAAGACAGAGTATTCAGTTATTCCGGACCAGATAGAAGCAGGCACATTTATGTTTGCGGCAGCAGCTACTAACGGAAATGTTCTTGTTAAAAATGTAATTCCAAAGCATTTAGAGGCAATTACAGCTAAGTTATTAGAGATTGGCTGTACAATTGAAGAATACGATGATGCAGTAAGAGTTATCGGAACAAAAGAACTTAGAAGTACACAGGTTAAGACTTTACCATATCCGGGATATCCGACAGATATGCAGCCACAGATAGCTGTAACACTTGCCATATCAAAGGGAACAAGTATTGTAACAGAGAGTATCTTCGAGAATAGATTTAAGTATGTTGCAGAACTTGCGAGAATGGGTGCCAATATAAAGGTTGAAGGCAACACAGCCATTATTGATGGTGTTGAACAGCTTACAGGGGCAGAGATAAGTGCACCGGACTTACGTGCGGGAGCAGCACTTGTAATTGCAGCACTTACAGCTAAAGGCTTTACTACAATAGATGATATCGGATATATTCAGCGTGGATATGAGAATTTCGAGGGAAAACTTACAAGCCTTGGAGCCTGTATCGAAAAGGTTACATCAGAAAAAGAGATACAGAAATTCAAATTAAAGGTTGGTTGATAAGTTGGCAATAAGATAAAAATAGAACGCATTTTGACTGATGAGGTTGAAATGCGTTTTTTAGATAAACTCGAAAATTGTTGAATACACCCGCAAAATATGTTAAACTGATTAAAGGTAACAAGAGGCGGACTTTTAGAAATATGTAGATGCAATTTGGGAATCTGCGGGTGTACAATCATATGGGTTTGGTAGAATGTTGGACTTAAAGAGTTTATGATAATATATCTGAAAATTACGATTGCATAACAATAATGTTATGCATTTTTTGATTTTATGGGAATGTTTATAATATCATTGTATCAATATAAATCAGAAATGCTCCGTAAGAGTACGACTCCTAGATATTACCTTAGAAGAGTGTGAAAATAATGTCAATATGATTATTTTTCATACAGATGAAAAAAGGAGGGTAGTGTGCAAAAGAGTAGCTATAAACAATATTAATTAGGAAATACGGAGGTATATATGAGTATAAAAAGTACAAGATTAAAGAAAAGAATATTAGCATTAATATTAATGATTGCGTTGCTATGCACAAGTATGGATATGGAAGCATTTTACATAGAGACGAAAGCCTCTGATGATGTAGAAATGACAACATTGTACTTAGTTGATAATACAAATGAGAAGTGGATAGGGAATGATAATGCTATTATTGAATTAGTTGATAATACTAATGGGCATAAGCATTATACAATGAAGAAAAATGATGACACAAGCTGGAGTGTGGATGTTCCTGATACAGCATATAATATTACATTTAACAGATTAAATCCTGGTGATAATACGCAATGGAATTCATGGAGTGCAGGTGGAAGAGATGATAACAATGCATACTTTGCAGATGGTGCAGAATATGGACATTGGGATAATAAAGAGATAGAGGAGGATATACGTTTTCGTGCAGGTGATATAGTATATCTTGATTTATCAGCATTTACTGACTGGGAAAATAGTAATGCACTTATGTATACTAATTTTACAGATGCGACAAAGGATAGTAATGCAGGAAGAGACATAGAGATTGCTACAGCAGATAAGAATCTGTATAATCCAAGATTAGTTAATGTAAATGTTCAAAAACATATCTATGCATATATTCTATCTAAAAATGATGATGGAACAGAAAAATTAAGATTCTGGAGAGGTAATGACAGAACATTATGGAATTATTCAGTAGAGCTTACATGTGAAGAATACGAAGATGGAATAAACTGTGTAAAAGTCTATGGCTGGAATGATAGTGGAACTAAATATAAAAGTGATTATTCATTTGATTTAGAGGTGGACACAGATGGTGATGGTTTGCCGGATTATAATGAAATAAAATTTGGAACAGACATTAATAATCCTGATACAGATGGCGATGGATTAAATGATTACTATGAAATAGAATATGGTTATTCGCCAACTAATCCAGATACTGACGGGAATGGTGTATTAGATGGTGATGAAGATTATGACGGAGATAAACTGAGAAATTCAGAAGAGTTCATATATGGAACTGATATGGCAAAATATGATACAGATGAAGATGGCATATCTGATTATGATGAAATTTTCATATATGGAACTAATCCTCTAAAAGCTGATACAGATGAAGACGGAGTGCTTGATAGTGACGAAATTGATATCGGAACTAATCCACTTGAAAAAGACAGTGATGGTAATGGTATTAATGACAATGAAGAAGTGTTCAAAAAGGATTATTCAGCAAAAGATATGATAACCTATTATGACACAGATGTATATCCGACAATCAATGTTGAGGGTACAATTAATGTATTAGAAAGTGTCACAATAGATACAAGAGACTGGGATACATTAATAAATTGTAATGTGCCGGGATATATCGGGACTGCTTATGAATTTAATTGTGATGGCGAATTTGAAAGTGCAACTGTAACATTTACATTAAGTGAAGAGATAATGTCCAAACCTGATTTTGTTCCTGCAATATATTATTATAATGAGGAAGAACAGTATTTAGACAAATTAGAAAACCAGACAATAAATGGCAATAATATTACAGCGAAACTAGAACATTTTTCATCATATATAGTTCTTAATTCAAAAGAATTTGATGAGATATGGGATACTGAAATAATACATTATTCAGATGATGAATTGAAGAAACCATTAAAGATTGGATTTGCAGTTGATTGTTCGGGCAGTATGTCATGGAATGATCCTGCTTATTTAAGAAATTCGGTTTCTAATCTGATAATAGATAAAATGGATGAAAAAGACAGCGGTTTTGTTGTATTGTTTGAGAGTTATGCATATCTTGAGCAGTCTGTTACAACAGACAAATCTCTTCTTAAGAATGCTATAAACAGTTCTTATAATAGTGGTGGAACAGCATTGTGTCTTTCGGTTGAGAGAAGTATAGCCCAGTTTGATGAAGCTGATATTAAAAATAATAGAAATATTATTATGATATTATCAGATGGATATGATAATGAGGGCGGACAAAATATATCTACATTAGTAAATATGGCAAACAGAAAGAAAATTAAGATATATTCAATAGGTTTAGGAAGTGATGTGGATATTAATCTGCTAACGCAACTTGCGGAGCAGACTGGTGGAAAGTTTTATCATGCAACGGCTGCAACTGATTTGGAAGATATTTATAAACAGATTGGCGGAGAAACAGTAGATTATAAAAAAGATTCTAATAATGATGGAATATCGGATTATTATACTAAGTTATTATGTGAAGGAAAGTTAAGAACCGGAACAGGCATAAAGTTATTTGACTGTATAATGAATAAAGAAGCAAATAAAGTGCTGAGTGGTTATACATATGAACAGGTTCAGGAAAATAATGATTTAGATGGTGACGGTTTAAAGAATGGTGAAGAAATTGAAGTAGTATCTAATCATCTGGGAACATATGTATTTATGAAATCAAATCCTACTAAGAAAATGTCAGATATGGATATATATTCAGATTATGACGAAGTAAAAAAATACAATTCAAATGCATTCAAGAATAATATCTGCTTAGGTGACGATGACATAAAGTTTTTACGTGATGACAGTAATTATTATTCATCTATGTACAGTGATGCATATAGCGGAGCATCAATCCAATCTATAACATCATGGATTGGAAGAACAATATATGGAACAGATTTAGATAAAAAAGAAATAAGCGAAGACTTGCTTCTTGATTACTTCTCATATAGAGACAGATATTCTGTAAGTGATAATATGGAAAGTGTCCTAACATTAGGTAATGCAATAGGAAATATAGAGTCAGTTGTTGAGAAGATAACAAGAGATGGGGCAAAATATGTAGAACTTACAGACGATTTAATTGATTTGAATTATGAATACAATAAACTGTTAGATGCTTATTTTATAGTAAGAGAGGGAGTCGAAGTACCTCATCTTGATAAAAATCTTATAAGAATAGCAGACAAGATAGATGATATTCTTGCGAAAGAAAGTTCTATACAGGATACAATTAATACAAAGATAACACTTAAAATTAAACTACCAAAAGCTATGTGTAGTAGTAATGTTATAGAAGTTATATCAAGTATAGGTTGGATTTGTGAAGGAGCTTCATTGGTAAGGTGTTTGGGTGAAGGTTATCTGGATTATCTTACTATGCAGGAGAATCTTAATGTAATGCAGGAAAATCTTGACCTGTTAAATGCAATATCAGAAAATGCACCTGAATGGACGATGAGAGCGGCAGCTAAAAAACTGAATAATGTTTTGGAAGATAAATATAATCATATGTGGTTGACATTTAAGGAGGAATTTCAAAACACATGGGGAGATTTAGCCAAAATAGGTATGTCAAGTTTGGCTTCTAAATTAAATCCTGCAGCAATAATAGCGATAGTGTCGGTTTCAATGTCTAATGTGATAACCGGATATTCCGATACATCACTAAAGGCAATCAGAACATATGAGGCTGGATATATACCAGAAATAATGTGCGATGAATTAAATAAATCAGATTATGGTTACTCTTTATATCAAGGCGGAATAAGGTCATATTATGAAAATAGTACAGAAGCCTATGGTAAATACATTGATATAATTGCATTAAGAATATTTGCCGAGAATGAAATGATTGCTCTGGAGAAATCAGGCAGCAAATGGCTTAATAAGTTATGGGATACCGTTGGTATTGGAGCAGGAAGCAATAGAAAAGAGATTATTGCGGATTGTAAAAATATGATAAAAACACTAAATGGTATGCTAAGTAGATTAAGATAATAAAGAGATGGGAGTCTCTGTGAAAAGAGACTTCCATTATCAAGAGTAGGCGAAAATAAAATGGCAGGAATGATAGAATTATTGATAGGTACTATAATGGCACGTATTATAGTGGCATTTATTAGAAATAGAACAAAGAATAGCACAAATATAAGCTGGGTATTTAGAACTATAAAAATGAGTGGACTAAAGTTTGACTTGCTATGTAGAGGATTTGCGTTAGGGTTAATCGTGTTATTTTATCTGCTACATTTAATAGGGATAAGTAAGATTCTGCCATATACATATATAGCATTTATGTATATAGAGGTAGTGGTGCTATTTATAGCACCATTAAAAGCAGAGGCAGAATGTTGTCTGCTAATAAAGGAAGTCCCAGAAGAAGTATTTGGATATAAAATAAATCCTGAATCACCACGTGTAGATCGTGAAAAAGGGTGTGTACTTATATCATCTTTAATGGAAGTTTATCCAATGTCAATGATATATTTAAAAATTGTAGATAGTATTACATATGAATTATTTATGGACTATAGTTATATTATTATATTTATTATATTGGATTTGTGGATGCTAATTGAAAGAATACGTGATGATAAGAGGTTTAGGAGATTAGAAAACCAATACTACGAAGAAAAGTTTAGGTCATATTACAGAAAGTGAGAATGTTATGGTAGATATGATTGGATTCTTGATAGGACTTATAATAGCAAGAATTATAGTTGCTTTCATTAGAAATAAAACAAAAAATAGTACAAATATAAGCTGGGTATTTAGAACTATAAAAATGAGTGGATTAAAGTTTGATTTAATGTGTAGAGGAATCGCATTAGGGTTAGTAGTGATTTTTTATCTACTACATTTAATAGGGATAAATAAGATATTACCATATACATATCTGGCATTCATCTATATGGAAATAGTAGTGCTATTTATAGCACCATTGAAAGTAGAGGCAGAATGCTGTCTTTTGATAAAAGAAGTGCCAGAGGAAATATTTGGATATAGAATCAATATCGAATCACCACGTTTGGATCGTGAAAAAGGGTGTGTACTTATGTCATCGATATCAGAACTATATCCTATGGTGATGCTGTATATAAGAATTGCAGACTATAATAAATATAAACTTTTAATTGTTTATGGTTTGCTTTTTAGTTCAATATTATTTGATATTTTAGTATTAATGGTTAGAATACATGATGACAAAAGATTCAAGAGACTAGAAACCAAGTATTATGAAGAAAAGTTCAGGTCATATTACAGAAAGTGAGAATATTATGGTAGAAATGATTGCATTATTAATAGGAATTATAATGGTAAGAATTATAGTAGAATTTGTAAAGAACAAAACTTCAAATAGTAAAAATATATGTAAAATATTTAAAAAAATAAAAATGAGTGGACTAAAGTTTGACTTGTTGTGTAGAGGAATCGCATTAGGATTAGTAGTGATTTTTTATCTACTACATTTAATGGGGATAAGTAATGTTCTGCCATATGCATATATAGTATTTATATACATGGAAGTATTAATGCTATTTATAGCACCATTAAAAACAGAGGCGGAATATAATTTGCTTATTAAAGAAGTGCCAGAGGAGATATTTGGATATAAATATCTTGATAATCAACGTATTGAATGTGTGAAAGCTATTATAATGCTTTCGTCTATTAATGAAATTTGTTTAGTTGTAATGCTATATATTAAAATTATAAATCCTAATTTTAACGCGTTTGTAGAATTATCGCCATTTATAATTTTTAGTTTATTAATATTTGATATTCCGTTGAGTTATTTTAAGATATGGCATAATAAGAGATTCAAGAGACTAGAAACCAAATATTACGAAGAAAAGTTTAGGTCATATTATAGAAAGTAGATAAAATTTTTATTTGAATTAACAAATTATGTATATTTACAAAAAAACTATTGACAATATCTTATACATTTGTTAGTGTATGTCTTGTTAAAAAGTTCATATTGAGTAATTCTCTTATTCAGAGTGGTGGAGATACAGGGATCTGCGAAACCACAGCAACCCCCCATTGAGGAAGGTGCTAACCTGAGCGAGTAATCGAGCAATAAGTAGATGATTGACTATAAATCAAGTCCACCATCTGCGTGGACTTTTTTCACGTCAGCTTTAAGCCGTGCATTTCTAACGAATCACTCACATTAAAGCTTGCTTTTAAATGAGAGTGATTCGTTAGAAATATAGGGCGCAAGCCCGTGACCGAGTAACGGAAGTTACGAGGCGAACGGCGTAAAGCGAAGCAAGGGCGAGGGTCCGTGAGCGAGTAACGGAAGTTACGAGGTGAACGGCATAAAGCTTGCTTTTAGTAGTCGTAAACAAGAAAAAGAAAGGATAAACAAATGGAAAAATTATTATTCACATCAGAATCAGTAACAGAAGGTCATCCTGACAAAATTTGTGACCAGATATCAGATGCAATCTTAGATGCATTATTAGAGCAGGATCCAATGAGTCGTGTAGCATGTGAAACATGTACAACAACAGGTTTAATACTTGTTATGGGTGAAATTACTTCAAAGGCAAACATAAATATACAGAAAATCGTAAGAGATACAGTATGCGAAATCGGATATGACGATTCAGCAAAAGGTTTTGATGGACATACTTGTGGAGTTATGGTTGCACTTGACGAGCAGTCAACAGATATTGCTATGGGTGTAAATAAAGCGCTTGAAGCTAAAGAAAATACAATGTCAGATGAAGAAATCGAAGCAATTGGTGCAGGAGACCAGGGTATGATGTTTGGATATGCTTCAAATGAAACAGAAGAATATATGCCATATCCTATTGCACTTGCACATAAATTAGCACTTAAACTTACAGAAGTTCGTAAGAATGGAACATTAAGCTATCTTCGTCCTGATGGAAAAACACAGGTTACAGTAGAATATGATGAAAATGGCAAGCCAATTCACTTAAATGCAGTTGTACTTTCAACACAGCATGATGCAGAAGTAACACAGGAACAGATACATGAAGATATCAAGAAATATGTATTTGATCCGGTTCTTCCTAAAGAATTAGTTGACGAGAGAACAAAATTCTTCATTAACCCAACAGGAAGATTCGTTATCGGTGGACCAAACGGAGACAGTGGATTAACAGGTCGTAAGATTATCGTAGATACTTATGGCGGATACGCACGTCACGGCGGCGGTGCATTTTCCGGTAAAGACTGTACAAAGGTTGACCGTTCAGCAGCATACGCAGCAAGATATGTTGCTAAAAATATTGTTGCAGCAGGACTTGCTGATAAATGTGAAATACAGCTTTCATATGCAATCGGTGTAGCACAGCCAACATCTATAATGGTAGACACATATGGAACAGGTAAAATATCGGATGCAAAATTAGTTGAGATAATCAGAGAGAACTTTGATTTACGTCCGGCAGGAATAATCAAGATGTTAGACTTAAGACGTCCAATCTACAAACAGACAGCAGCTTATGGACATTTTGGCAGAAACGACCTTGATTTACCATGGGAGAAATTAGACAGAGTAGATACACTTAAGAAATATTTATAATGAGATAAAACTTTTATATAAATATCTCAGAATATTAAAGTAGTATTTAAAATGATATTAATTAAGAATTAGACAAATATTTTAATTAATAAAAATATGAATATACAGACAGCTATTTGCTTAGAGCTGTTCATATTAGTCAGTATTTAGAATGAATAATATGAATTTACGCAGAGCAGATAGCTGTTTTATAATATATAGAATTAGGTGTATAAGAGATTCTTTGAAAATTAACTGACAGATAATATGGTTGGTGCAATCCGCCATTTTGATGCTTTAATCTGTATATAAAATGCTTCTTTTTATAAAAAATTAATAAATATGCACAATTGTTTATTAGTAAGCATACTAATTCTATGATACAATACTTAGTAGTGAATAATAGAAATGTGATAAAGAATTAAGGTGGAATCAGATAGTATGAAGTTAAAGAGTAAAATAAAACTATCTTTTGCGGTGATTACGATTATTCCTATTTTATTTATGATAGGAGTAATTTTTTGCATAAGCAGCTTTCAGATAAGGAGTATTGAGAATAAATATAATATTGATAATGTAGAATTTGAGAGTCTTATTAATCCTACAAGGTTGTATAGTAAATTTACACAGGACGTATATGAAAATATTGTCGCTAAAATTCATGATGATAAAGATAAAATAGCTGATGAAGCATATTTAAGAAGACTTAATACTGAACTTAGTGAGAAATACTCATTTTTAATAGTGAAGAAGCAGGGAAATGTTATATTCAATGGCCAGCCGGCCAGCGATAAGGACTTGATTGAACAATTACCTGATTATAGAGGAAGTCTTGAAGGCAATGCAACATATGTTGGTACGTCATTTATATATGGAGATTATAAATATCTTGTTAAGCAGTTAGCATTTTCATTTAATGATGGCACAAGCGGAAGTGCCTACATTGTGACAGGACTTAACAGGATAATGCCACAGGTTAAATTAATGATTATTGAAGTATTTGTGGCAATATTTATAATTATAATATTGACAGGAATCCTGCTTGCATTATGGATTAACCGAAGTGTTATGACACCGCTTAATAAATTAGGCGAGGCAACGAAGAAGATTGCCGAGGGTGACTTAGACTTCACGTTAGAGTCTGAAAGTAAAGATGAATTTGGTGCATTGTGTGATGACTTTGAGAATATGAGAAAACGTCTCAAAGAATCGGCGGAAGATAAGATAAGAGATGATGAGGAAAGCAAGGAATTAATAAGTAATATTTCCCATGATTTAAAGACACCGATAACAGCCATAAAAGGTTATGTTGAGGGAATTATGGACGGAGTAGCGGATACTCCTGAGAAAATGGACAAATATATTAAAACTATTTATAATAAAGCTAATGATATGGACAGACTTATTGGTGAGCTGACAATGTATTCTAAGATTGATACGAACAGAATACCTTATAATTTCAAAAAGGTAAATGTAGATGAGTATTTTTCTGACTGTGCAGAGGAGATATCAATAGAGCTTGAGGCGAAAAATATTACCCTTAATTATTTTAATTATGTAGATAAAGATACGGTAATAATTGCGGATCCTGAACAGTTGAAGCGAGTTATTAATAATATTATCAGTAATTCGGTAAAATATATAGGTAATAAAAAAGGTGCTTTGAATATCAGAATTAATGATGACAATGATTTTATACACGTTGAAATCGAAGACAATGGTAAAGGAATTGCAACTAAAGATTTGCCGTATATATTTGACAGATTTTACAGAACTGATGTTTCAAGAAATTCTAATCAGGGAGGAAGTGGTATCGGTCTTGCGATAGTTAAGAAGATTATCGAAGTTCATGGCGGTAAAATCTGGGCAACCAGTAAGATTGACACAGGAACAATAATGCATTTTATAATAAGAAAATATGTAGAACCGGAGGTAGAAACGAATGAGCAGTAAGATACTTATAATAGAAGATGAAGAAAGCATTGCAGAATTAGAAAAGGATTATTTAGAATTAAGTGGTTTTGAAGTACAGATTGAAAATTCAGGAGATACAGGACTTAAAGTTGCGTTAGAGAAAGATTTCAACTTGATTTTACTTGACCTTATGTTGCCTGAAGTTGATGGATTTGAAATATGTAAGCAGGTAAGAGAGAAGAAGAATACACCGATTCTTATGGTATCTGCTAAGAAAGATGACATTGATAAAATCAGAGGATTAGGATTAGGCGCAGATGATTATATAACGAAACCATTCAGCCCAAGCGAAATGGTTGCCAGGGTAAAAGCACATTTAGCAAGATATGAAAGATTAATCGGCTCAGGCGTTCAGGAAAATGAGATTATAGAAATTCGTGGTCTTAAGATTGATAAGACAGCAAGAAGGGTATATCTGAACGGAGAAGAGAAGATATTTACAACTAAGGAATTTGATTTGCTTACATTTCTTGCGCAGAACCCAAATCGTGTATTTTCGAAAGAAGAGTTATTTAAAAAGATTTGGGATATGGACTCTGTAGGCGAAATTGCAACAGTAACAGTTCATATCAAAAAGATAAGAGAGAAGATAGAATTCTCTACTGCGAAACCACAGTATATTGAGACTATATGGGGCGTGGGCTACCGTTTTAAAGTATAAGAATAAAAGATGCCCCATATAGTCTGCTCCGCAGAGGATGCGCAGACTATGTCGCACCCATATCAGCAAAGCTGATATGTCAATGGGGCGTGGGCTACCGATTCAAGGTGTAAAAAAGAAATATTGAATTGATAAATTATCTATGATATTCTTATAGAAAATTGGCAATTATGGTAGGGAGGTGAATGCTATGGCAAGTACAATTCAAGTACAGGTAGATGATGAGTTAAAGAAGAAATCAGATCATTTGTTTGAAGATTTAGGAATTGATACGACTACAGCTATATTGATATTCCTGCAAAAGGCAGTATCTGATAATGGTTTTCCGTTTGATATGGAGATAGATGATTTATCGCCTTATAAGGAAATGTCAGAAGAAGAATTTATGAGTAAATTAGCAAAGTCGAGAGAACAGGCAAAACAAGGAAAGTATAGAGAAACAAATGAGGTGGTTTCAGAGTTGAGGACAAAATATGGGTTATAAAATAGTAATTACATTAGAAGCAAAAGAGGATTTAGAGAGATTTATAAGATATCTTGCAGTTGAAAAGGAAAATATACAGGCAGCAAAAAGTTTGTTGGATGATTTTGAATTAACTAAGGATAAACTTACATATGTAGCAAAAAGTTTAAAAAAATGCGACAATTCTAAATTAAAAGAATTGGGATATAGAAGAATTAACTTTTCTAGACACAGATATTTTATATTGTATAGAATAGATGGAGATGTTGTGTTTATAGACAATATTTTTCACGAACTTCAGGATTATGAGAATAAAATGCACTAATCCGTACAACATACTAACAGTAGTATAATGGAGGTAGTGAGAAGATGGAGGTATCTGATAAGGGAAAATATTATTTGAAATTAGTATTGGTTACGGCAATAGCATACTTTTCATTTAAGTATCTGTTGCCGCTTTTTTTTCCATTTTTATTAGCATATTTACTTACGTATTTAATAAGACCGATGGTTAAATATGTTAATGAAAGATTTAGAATTAACAGACGGGTTGCTATAATAATTCTGCTTACAATTGTGGTGAGCATCATCGGAATAGGTCTTGCAATTATAGTTATTAAGACTACAGGGCAGATTAAGAATCTGGTTACTAATTATGACAAATACGAGAAAAAAATGGATATAGTAATGGATAAAACCTGTTGTATGGCAGAAAAATATTCGGGGATTGATAAAGATAAAATCGAGGGTGTTATAAATAAAGGAATTGATGGAATTACGGATATGAGCAAGTCACACGATGTCAGATATGCAATAATGAATAAATCATTAAGTACGGTGGTAATGTTTGGTGAATGGTTTGTTATTGTTCTGACAGCCATAGTTACTTCGTATTTTATGTTAATGAATGAGGGAAAAAAATCAGATAATTCAAATATGGAAAGCAAACGCCTTATAACAGATTTAAAACGTATTTCAGGAAGCGTTGGTAAAGTATGCATTGCCTATATTAAAACGCAGCTTGTGATAATGCTTATAACGTCAGTAATATGCTTTATTGGTTTTATGATTATGAAGAACAACTATGCATTATTCATAGCGATACTTGTGGGCGTTTTAGATGCTTTGCCGATAATTGGAGTTGGTATCTTATTAATTCCGTTTGTAATCATTTACATTATTCTGGGTAATTATTTTAAGGCTGGAGTGACATTTATAGTTTTTGTGATTTGTTATCTGGTAAGGGAATTTGCAGAGCCGAAGCTTATGGGCGACCAGATTGGAATTTCTCCTATAATGAGCCTGATATCAATGTATGTAGGATATAAACTATTTGGTATAGTTGGAATTGTGACAGGACCAATTGCTTATGTGCTTATAGATACATTGATGAAACAGGAGAATTAGAAAAGAAATCTTTGCATTGAAAAATCTACCTATTATTAGTAAAATAAACCATATATCATATAAAATAACAATCAGTTTAATCGTAACAATGTGTTTTAATACACGATTATATAAATATATAAACTAATGTATGAAAGTGTCATATAAACTAATGTACGCAAGTAACTTATAAACTAAAGTTTATACACATTATTGTAAATTAGTAAGAAAGGCGAGAATAATTTGACTAAGATAAATGTACCCAAAAGTGTAAAGATAATAATTAAAATTTTAGAAGATAATGGTTATGAAGCATTTGCGGTCGGGGGCTGCGTAAGAGATGCGATTATCGGGAGAGAACCTAACGACTGGGATATAACGACATCAGCGATGCCGGGTGATGTGAAGAGGTTGTTTCATAAGACAATTGATACGGGAATAGCTCATGGAACGGTGACAGTAATGATAGAGCGTGTCGGCTATGAGGTCACAACATACAGAATAGATGGAGAATACGAAGATGGCAGACATCCTAAGAGTGTCGAATTTACAGGAAACCTTATAGAAGATTTGAAGAGAAGAGATTTCACTATAAATGCAATGGCGTATAATGACCGTCAGGGAATCGTAGATGAGTTCGACGGAGTGGGCGATTTAGAAAGAGGTCTTATAAGATGCGTAGGTAATCCGATTGACAGATTTAATGAAGATGCACTTAGAATATTAAGAGCTGTCAGATTTGCTGCAGCACTTAACTTTGATATAGAAGAAGAGACGAAGAATGCAATTGTAACATTGGCAGAGAATCTTAATAAAATCAGTAAAGAAAGAATACAGGCAGAACTGGAGAAATTACTCATATCAAAGCATCCTGAGAAACTTAAAATTGCTTACGAGACAGGCATAACAAATGTTATATTTAAAGAGATAGACAGGCTTGAGAAAATGGATGAGCTTGATAATACTATTGGTAAATTATGTGAAATGCCACCAAATCATTATTACAGATGGGCTACTGTGCTGATACACACTGACAGGGAGGAATGTCGAAACATATTAAGAGGTTTTAAATTCGACAATAAAACAGTGAATAATGTTTCGGCACTCGTAACAGCCATGAAGAGAGAAATTCCGTCAAATCGTGGTGAGATAAGACGAGATATATATGAAATTGGTGAAGAAATATATCCTATGTATTTAGAATTCAGAAGGATATATGATGATGAAAATAGTGATAGAATCAGAGAGATTCAGGCTGAACGGGAAGATATCTATGATAAAGGAGATTGTGTTTCACTAAGAGGTTTAGCTGTAAATGGAAGAGACTTAATGGAATTAGGAGCGAGCAGAGGCGCAGAGGTAGGCGCAGGATTAGAAATGCTTTTATACAAAGTGCTTGAGGATAACGAGTTAAATGATAAAGAAACACTTATTAACATATTTAAGAAATCTGTTTCATAAGATAGCATATGAGGCTGTATTAGGAATGGAGGATTGTGTGTGAGTGAAAAGGGGAATGGAATCATATGCAGATATGATTTTATAGTTAATAAGACAGGTAGAGCTAAAGGGGCTACATTATTGGATACCGATAAGGGATATTATCTGCTTCGTGAATTCAAAGGGACAAAGAAGCATTTGGAATTTGAAGAAGATTTATTAAACAGATTAAGTGAAAATGAATCGATAAAAGTAGAACAAATCGTCAGAGACTCTGATGGTAACCTTATTAATGAAAGTGATGATGGCAGAAAATATGTAATGCATAAATGGTGTGCCTCTAAAGATTTAGAACAGAAAGACACTATGCTTTTAATAAAAGCAGCAGGTGTTCTTGGTAAACTTCATTTGCTCATGAATGAAATGGCTTATGATATGAAATATCTGAATGAATGTTTTAATATTCAGGAATCGTACAGACAGTTGAAACCCGAATTTGATAAGCATAATAAAGAAATGAAGAGAACTAGAACATTTATAAGGGATAAACGAAGAAAGAACGAGTTCGAATTATTGATTTTATCTAGTTTTGATAAATTTTATCAAGATGGCATCGAGGTTGAAGAGCAGATGCATAATGAGAGAATACATGAATTTATCGATGACAGCATGAGATTAGGCAGAATAATTCATGGAGCATATAACTATCATAATATTGTAGTTACGGGAAACAGGCTTATGGTTACTAATTTCGAGCATTGCAAATGCGGTATACAGATAAGGGATTTGTATGATTTTATGCGAAAAGTAATGGAGAAGCATAGTTGGAACAGGGATTTGGGAATGAAACTTCTGAATGAATACAGGAGAAACAGGGAGATAACTGCCGAAGAATTTAAGTATCTTATTCTTAAGTTTAAATATCCTGAGAAATACTGGAAGATTCTCAATCATTACAACAATAATAATAAGGCATGGATACCTGATAAGGACGTAATAAAGCTTAAATCTGTCATAGAACATCAGGATAGAAGAAGAGATTTTATTAACAGTTTATTAAATTTAAAATAATATTATTGTTTTTTTTGACTTTATTAGACGAATATTATATAATAAATAGGATTATGTAAGTTGATAACTAAGGAGATAACTGATGAACATCAAGGAAAAAACATTCAAATATATTATGGTTTTTCTGGGAACGATTTTTGTTGTAGTTATAATTATGATTGCAACAGGAGATAAAAGTGGTAAAAAAGCTACCATCTCTAATGGTGTGGATATTCCGGTTATGCCTACTGCTAAGACAGATAAAAGTGAAGATTCCAAATCGGATAAATTACTTCAGGCAGTTGTTATTGATGTAGATAAGGATAAACATACTATGATTCTACAACAGACTGGTACAGATTCTAAGATAACATATAGTTATACGGGAGGTACGGAAGTGTCTAACCGTTATGATGAGGCGATTTCCGTAAATCAATTAAAGATTGGAGAGGTAGTAGATATTGAATTTGCTGCTGACAGGAAATTATCTAAGATAAAAGTATCAGATGGTGACTGGGAATACCAGGGTGTGACAGATTTTAAAATCGATACACAGAAGAAGTTACTTACTGTAGGAAGTTCTGTATACAGTTATACAGACAACACAGTTATAATTGATGAGTACAGTGAGACAACACTTGATAAATTAGAAGGTATTGATGTAGTTACACTAAAGGGTAAGGATAAGCAGCTTGATTCGATAATAGTTACCACAGGACATGGTTATGTCAGACTTGACAGCACAACCTTCTTCGAGGGTGGTTTTGTCGAGATAGGCTCGAAGATAGTACAACTTATCACGGAGAATATGGTTATACCGGTACCCGTTGGAGATTATACATTAACAGTAACTAAGGATAAGACCTCTGGTTCTAAAGATATTTCAGTAGAAAGCAATGAGGAAATCAGAGTTAATCTTATAGAATTTCAATCAGATGCCGTAAGGCTTGGTACATTATCATTTAAGATAGCACCGGCAGGAGCAAAACTTACGATAGACGGAGTAGTCAAGGACTATTCGGATATAATTGATGTGGCATATGGTACACATAAGATAGTGATATCAGCTAAGGGTTATGATACGTACAGTCAGATAATAAACGTTCAGGACATTTTTAAGGAATATAATATTTCCTTAACACAATCTACTGAGACATCTGTGGCTGATACTAAGTCGGAGAAAGACAGTACAGATGAAAGTGAGAGCCAGACTTCTAAAAATACATCGTCTAAAAATAATACGAATAGTAAATCAAATCAGAAGCAGACGACATCTTCTAAGAAGTCAGCTAATAGTACAGCACAGACAACTACATATCAGACGATTGATTATTCAAAACTGATAGGTTCGCTAATTGGCGATTAAATATATTGATGCGTTACAGGAGGTAAAAGATGAATTACAAAGAACTTTATGAAGAGTGGCTTAGCAACACTTGTTTTGATGATGAGACAAAGGCAGAATTAAAAGCCATCAGTGATGATGAAAATGAGATTAAAGAAAGATTTTACCAGGAATTAGAATTTGGTACTGCAGGACTTAGAGGAATAATTGGTGCTGGTGTTAACAGAATGAATGTATACACAGTTCGTAAAGCTACACAGGGACTTGCTAATTATATTTTAAAAGTCGGCGGCGCAGATAAAGGTGTTGCAATTGCTTATGATTCAAGAAGAATGTCTCCTGAATTTGCAGATGTGGCAGCATTATGTTTAAATGCAAACGGAATTAAGGCATATGTTTTTGAAAGCCTCCGTCCAACTCCTGAATTATCATTTGCAGTAAGAGAATTAAAATGTATAGCAGGTATTAATGTAACTGCCAGTCACAATCCACCAGAATATAATGGATATAAAGTATATTGGGAAGATGGTGCACAGATTACACCTCCACATGACACAGGAATTATGGCAGAGGTTAAGGCTGTTACAGATTTTGCTACACTTAAAACAATGGATAAAGACGAAGCTGTAAAAGCAGGATTATATAATGTTATTGGTGCAGATATTGATGATAAATATATTGCTGCACTTAAGAAACAGGTCAAACATCAGGATTGCATAGATGCAGTTCAGAAAGATTTAAAGATTGTATATACACCACTTCATGGAACAGGTAACATTCCTGCAAGAAGAATTCTTAGAGAATTAGGCTTTGAAAATGTATATGTTGTTCCTGAACAGGAACTTCCTGATGGCGAATTCCCAACAGTAAGCTATCCTAATCCTGAAGCAGCAGAAGCATTTGAACTTGCTTTAAAGCTTGCTAAAGAGAAAGACGCAGACCTTGTTCTTGCAACTGACCCTGATGCAGATAGATTAGGTGTATATGTTAAAGATGATAAAACAGGTGAATATATTACGCTTACGGGTAATATGTCAGGATGCCTTTTAGCCGATTATGAGATAAGCCAGATTAAGGAATTAAATGGTCTTCCAGAAGATGGTGCATTAATTAAGACAATCGTTACAACTAATATGGCAGATGCAATTGCTGAATATTATGGTGTTAAGTTAATTGAAGTGTTAACAGGCTTTAAATATATCGGACAGCAGATATTAAGATTCGAACAGAGTGGTAAAGGTGAATATTTATTCGGTTTCGAAGAAAGCTATGGATGCTTAATCGGTACTCATGCAAGAGATAAAGATGCAATTGTAGCTACAATGGCACTTTGTGAAGCAGCAGCATATTACAAGACAAAGAATATGACTTTATGGGATGCAATGATTGCAATGTATGAGAAATACGGTTATTATAAAGATGGCATACAGTCAATTACATTAAAGGGAATCGAGGGACTTGCAAAGATTCAGGAGATTCTTGATACTCTTAGAAATAATACACCTGAGAAATTCGGTAAATACAAGGTATTGTCAGCAAGAGATTATAAGAAAGATACAATTAAAGATATGGTTACAGGTGAAGTAAAACCTACAGGACTTCCTTCATCAAATGTATTATATTATGATTTAGAGGATAATGCATGGCTTTGCGTAAGACCATCAGGAACAGAACCAAAGGTTAAATTCTACTATGGTGTTAAAGGAACATCTCTTGAAGATGCTACCAAATTATCTGATGAACTTGGTAAAGAAGTAGTAGATATGATAAATGAAATGTTAAAATAGTAAACAATGTGATAAAGGAGGATATGAAAATGGCAGAGAAGATAGTATGGCAGGACAGAAAAAGAATAATTTTCGGATTACCATGGACATTTACAAAGTATAAGTTATATGAAGACAAGCTGATTATTTGTACAGGTTTTCTTAATAAGAAAGAGGAAGAAGTCAGATTGTATAGAATTATGGATAATACTCTAGAGAAACCATTAAGCCAGAGAATATTCGGATTAGGCAGTATTAAAGTTAATTCTGCTGATAAATCAACTCCGGTATTCTACATTGAAAAAGTTAAAAATGCCGATGAAGTTCGAAATAAACTTTCGGGCTTAGTTGAAAAAGAGAGAACTAAGAAGAGAGTTTCAGGTCGTGAATATATGTCAGCAGATATAGATGATGATGACGATGATGACAATATGAATTAAGAAGGCGAAAGGTTAAAGAGAGATATGAGAAAAAGAATGAAATTACTTGCTACAATGTTAGTATTGTCAATGGTAATGTTTTTGATGGCAGGTTGTGGCAGAAGTGTTAAAGTAGGAACAAGTGCTAATAGTGATAAACAGGATAAGAAGTCAGATAAGAATTCATCAAAGGATAAAATATTTGACATAACAGATGATGACATAGATGATGATTCGGATTATGATTTAGATGATGAAGAAGAGACAACAAAGAAGAGCAGTTCCTCAAAGAACAATTCCTCAAAAAATAACTCTTCGAAGGATAATTCTTCAAAAGATAATTCATCAAAGAAAAATAATTCAACATCTAATACATCATCATGGAAATCATATTCAGGAGATGGATATTCTGTTAAATTAAGTTCTGACTGGTCTAAGACAAAGGGTTCATCAGTAGTAGATATAGCATTCACATATAATGGTACAGGTCTGAATGGTGATTTTGCTGAAAACATAAATGTTGTTGTACAGGATTTAAAAGGTTATGACTTAGACTTAGAGTCTTATAAAGATTTATCAATGGATCAGTATGCAGAATTAGACTACAATGTTGATGATATCTATAAGAAAACAATAGATGGTGCAAAAGGATATTTCTGTAAAGTTTCAGGTGAGGAGTCAGGAATTAATTGCAGTATTCTTCAGTATTTTACAGTAATAGGGAATAATGCATATGTATTTACATTTGCCGCTGATGAAGATGATTTTGATAATCTGGAAGATGAGGTAATGGAAATATACGAAACTATAGAATTTGACAATGTAAAAGGTGCTTGATGTCGCCTTTGTAGATATAATGCCACCTTAATAGGGTGGCATTAATACATATGAAATGTTTTGAGTTAGTTATTGTATCAGTTGATTTAACAGGTATAGTGTATACCCGTAATACAGTATAAAATGAAAGGAAACGATTATCAATGAATTCAAGAATAACAGTTAAAGATGTTGTGTCAATGCTGTTAATTATAATTTCATTTACAGCGACAGGAATTATGATAAAAAATGAGGATTACAAATATGCAATGTTGTCACTGACATTTGCGGCACTTTGTGTATTAATAGGCTTTGGCGTGATGATTTTAGAAGATGCTGACAGAATCCTTGATTTAAGTAATCCGAGCTTGCGTAATCCGAGAAAAAGCGGTTCAAATAAGCGTGTAAAATACATTTCGAGACTGACACCGGATATGGCAGCGGGCAGAAATAATTCTAAGGCAAAAGATGACGTATATAATGATGATTTATATTTAGAAGAAGCAGATACTTCAGACTTCCACGAGTCAGTAGGCAATATGAGAGTCTACAAACGTGGCGAAGAAATAGAATATCATGATGATGAAGATTAAATGAAATGAGGTTAGTGTAAAAAATCAAAATGATAATTTGATTTTTTACACAGCAATTTGTTCGCAGAGCGAAATTAAATTGCGCTTATGGCAGACGAAAATCAGTGATTTTCGTCGCCACTTCGCGATAGGTCGCTCAGAAATGAGGTTAATATGAGTAAAAAGAGTTTTATATTAATGGCATTAGTAGTCAATCTGACAATATGTCTTACTTTATGCATTGTATTATTCACAGATAATGATAAAACAAATACTAATAACAAAACTAAGGCTGAAAGTTCAATGAGTCAGGAGATAAAGAAAGATGAGACTCCTATAGATAATGAAACTACATCAGACTATAACATGGATTCTGAAAACATTATGGAAGAAACATCAGTTACAAAAGAGACTTCAACGAAGGTTATAGAGTCACAGGTATCAACAGAAACACAGCCATACATATATAATAAACCATCAGGTGCTGCGACTACGGGTGAGTCATCATCGAATCAGGAGACTACGACTCCACAGCAGGCAGCAGGAAATACAGTTAATGGGACAATAGCAGTTATCAGCAGCAGTTGTAATGTCAGACTCAGCGCAGATGTCGGTGCCAATGTGGTAGGCACAGCAAAAGCAGGAACGACATATACAATTGCACCTGATAAATGTAATTCAAACTGGATTGCTATATATCTTGATGCAAATACAATAGGGTATATTTCAAGCTCATATTGTACAATCCAATAGGACTAATAGATTCTATTTTAGATAATACAGTTGAGATTTAGATTATATAACCCGGTTGCACATACAATATGAGATAAATTGTCTGAACGGTAAATTAGTATATATAAATATTTAAAATCGTGTTTCAAATTGCTAATTTGTCGGTGTTGTATCTTTGCTCTTATTATTATTTGTATTCATTCAACATTCAGACAATTAAACAGAGATGTCCGTCTTTGACACACACTCGATTTATGACGAACCGTGTGGGAGTCAATGCCGTCATTAACAGAAGGGCGGTACAGTAAATCACCGTTCAAGCGAAGCGCGTTTGATATACTGTACCGTAATAAACTTTGTTAATGGCGGCATTTTACTCCCACTAGGTTAAGGAATATGAGAGCGTGTGTCATAGACGGACATCTCTGCCTAATTGTCTGTCTGGTGAATGTACACAAAATAAGAGCAAAAATAACAACACCTGACAAATTTATGCAATTCTTACAATGATTTCAAATATTTATATATGCTAAATTTACCTGAGCAGACGACTGTAAAATATAATTGTATGTGCAACCGGGTTATAAATCTATATTTACTTTGTATTATATAAAATAGAATATATTAGTCTCAAAAGTAGGACTTCTTTCATAACATATATTATAGAAAGTATAGTTAATTATGAAGCTGCTATCGCAGTATAATATTACAGTATAATGAGCTTATTATTTAGTGATATGCATTGTAGAAGTACACTCATAATTGCTATAGATATTCACTATAAAATATGTTAAGAGGGGAGTTTTTTTATTGGAGTTGTTATTAAAGGAAATGTTATATGTTCTACTTTTAAGTGTAATAATTATCGTATTGTTTGTCCTGATAATCAGACGGTTTGTATATATTCGCAGAGGAAGAAAGTTTTATCCTGAATATAATTCTATGGCACAAGTGGAGAGTATTAATAAGGAGATTGCGGGTTCAGGTTTTGAATTCGAACCGAAACAGGAAATATTTATATCGAAGCACAATGCGTGGCAGAGAAAATTCGGCTACAGAAATATATATGATGAGATGGCGGAATCATTTGGAATGATAATAGACAGTGAGCCTGTGAAATTCGATTATGGTGGAAAGAAATGGCTTATAGAATTCTGGAAAGGTCAGTATGGAATTACAACAGGTGCGGAGATAGGTGTGTATACGTCAAAGGACGGCAGACATTATGACAGTGCGAGGGAAGATGAAGAATTGTTTATGAGTTTTATTCTTATTAAGAACAGAGACGTTCTGATAAGGCGGCACGATACCCATTGGTGGCTAACAGGTTTTATGATTGGAGAGTATTCTAAGCCAGCTGAACTTACAATGATTGCAGAGATTGTATTCCCAGACGGTCAGATGTGTATACAATTTATTAATGCACTTCGGAAATTAGGATATAACAGGAGAAATATGTCGGTGTTTAGAAATACCGTAAGAATAAGATTTGAGAAACCATTTACGAGACAGTCTGATTCTAAGAAGAGTATAAGAAGCAGATTCAAAATGAAGATTAATAAGAAGAATTGTAAGATATTCAGACGATATACCAGAAGATACAAATACACATTAGATAAAATAGGTTATATTAAGTATAGAGCACCACATTTATATGGAATATGCGTACAGACACTTGGAATATGGAAGAAAATCAACGGATAGTTATGAAAGCTTTGCAATATTGGGAGATATAATTAATAAAATTATGTGTCGGATATCAATAAAAATATAGTCAGATTATAAATAAGGCTATATGAGAAATATAGCTGGTTTATGGGGAAATTTATGAGTATAAATAATTTTAGACCAAATGGAAGTTATGACAGGAAGATAAACCACATTTACAAGGAGTCTGAACGAATGAAATTAAATGTCACGTCTAAAATAGTGATTATGAGTGATTGTCATAGGGGAACAGGTAGATGGAATGATAATTTTGCGGGAAATGAACAGATAACATTTGCGGCTCTGGGATATTATTATAGAAAGGGTTTTACTTATATAGAATTGGGCGATGGTGACGAATTATGGGAGAATAAGAATTATGACAATATCATTAACCGTTATGGTGAGATTTTCTGGCTGATGTCTAAGTTCTATAAAGAGGGCAGGCTTAAAATGATATATGGAAATCACGATATTGTCAAAAGAAATAAGAAATTCACTGATAAACATTTAGATAAATATTATTGCATACGTGAGAAGAGATTTGTTCCGATGTTAGAAGATATTGAGGCCAAACAAAGTTACGTATTGGAAGATACAGTTAATGACAGGGATATATTTCTGTTGCATGGCCATCAGGGTTCATTTATTAATGATAAATGCTGGAGGTTGGGCAGGTGGCTTGTAAGAAATATCTGGTCACCATTAGAGCTTGTGGGTTTTAATAATCCGAACACTCCTCCGGCAGATAATTATAAGAAGGCACGTAAGAATGAGAAACTGGAGAAATGGGCAGATTATCACAGGATAACCACCATAGCAGGGCATACGCACAGACCGTCTTATCCAGAGAATGGAAGTTACTATTATAATTCTGGAAGCTTAATTCACCCAAGATGTATAACTGTAATTGAGATAGAAAGAGGACGGATAATGTTAGTTAAGTGGTGCGTTAGTCCTGATGAATGTAACAGACTTATGGTATGCAGAGAAATATTAGCGGAAAACTAGAAATATCTTATAAGACTTTGCAGACACAGAAATATGACAGATAATTGTAAATATTAAAGGTATTTTCCATTAGTTTACAGCATACATTATTATAAGTATACGAGTGAGGCCGCAAATTATTATGTGCATGCATTTGCAAAGTAGTAATTAAGGCGTGGAGGAGTAAAAGTGAAGAAATGGAAAGGAGTACTTACAGGTATCCTGATATGTTTTGGGATATTTATGTGTGCTAATGTTCTGACCGGGTGTAGTATAGAATCAAATGATGAAAAGAAGTTAGGGGAGGTTGATTTTACGGTAGTGCCTGAGGAGAGTATTCCGGTTGAATTAAAGACTATTATCGATGAACGCAAGAAGGATATGTTTAAAACGACATTTATTGATAATGATAGTCTGTACATAATAATCGGATACGGAAGTCAGCCGACAGGGGGATATAGCATTGGTGTAAGCGAATTATATGAAACGAAGAACGGAATATATGTTAAGACAGAATTTCTTGGACCATCGAAGAATGAGGTGGTCAGCCAGATGGTAACCTATCCTTATATTGTAATAAAATTAGATTATATTGATAAATCTGTTGTATTTAAATAGAATAAAAACAGATAGAAATACTGAGTGTGAGGTATAAAGCAAAATCAAAAAAGAAAATTATGCTGGGAGGTAATGTAATGTCACTGATAAGGAAAAATATTCATATGAATAAAATGAAAGGGAAAATCATAAGTCAGATTACGTTAGATGATGATGTAAATGTTGCTGACCGACTTCCCGATATTGGAAATAAAATTACAGAGACAGGAAATATCGTAGTAGATGGAATTAAGGTTTCACAGAACAAGATTTTAACTAAAGGAAAACTTAAATTCGTAATGATGTATAAGGCGATGAATCCATCAGTCGAGATACATAAGTTAGAGGGAAGTATGCCTTTTGATGAGGTTATAAATATGGACGGAATAGAAGAGGGAGATACGATAAGCGTTGATTTAGTTATCGATGATTTAAGTGTAAGTGTGATTAATTCCAGAAAAATTAGCGTGAAAGCAGTAATTACTGTAATTGCACTTGCAGAAAATATCTGTGATGAAGAGTTTGCTGTTGATATAGATGATGATAATATCGAATATATAAAGGATAGCATTGAACTTACCCAGATTGCTATAAGGAAGAGAGATTTGCTCAGAATCAGAGAGGAAATCAATCTTGGTACGGGTAAATTAAATATAAATGAGATAATATGGTGTACATCGAGTCTGTTTGGCCAGCAAGTTAAGGTTATGGAGGATAAGATAGGAGTCTCCGGTGAAATCGACATTTTTGTGTTGTATACAGCAGATGATGGACCACTGCAATGGGTAGATGCAAATGTGCCTTTTAATGGAATAATTGAAGTGCCGGGTTGTAGTGAAGATATGATACCAAATATCGAGCTAAAACTTGCAAATGCTGACATAGAAGCAAGACCAGATTATGATGGCGAGCAGAGAATGTTGCAGTTAGATGGAATAGTAAATATTGATATTAAGTTATATGAAGAGCAGCAGTTTGATATCGTTAAAGATGCTTATTCGCATAAGAAGGACGTTATTCTTAAGAAGAAATCTACAGATTATGAGAATCTTCTTATGAAAAATGTTTCTAAATGTAAGGTTGTCGACAAACTCAAAACAAGAAATATGGACGGTACACATATATTACAGATATGCAGTTGTATAGGGAATGTTAAAATCGATGACATATCCGTTGCGGAAGATGGTCTGCTTATAGAGGGTGTTATTGAAACGGATATATTGTATATTTGTTCGGACGATATGAACCCATTATGCTGTCTTAGAGACACCATTCCATTTAGCCAGAAAATAGAAGTAAATAACATTAATAACAATAGTATTTATAATATTAAGCCTGCAACAGAACAGATACAGGCGAATATGACAGGAACCGATGAAATCGAGGTAAAAGCAGTAATCCTATTAGATTGTATAGTATTTGATAAAATGACGAAAGATGTAATTATTGACTTAGAGGAAAAAGATTATGATATGGAAATGATAAGTGAACTTCCGGGAATTGTGGGTTATGTTGTGAAAAATGACGATACTTTGTGGAGCATAGCTAAGAAATTCTATACAACTGTGGATAGCTTAAGACAAATCAATGATTTGAAAACCGATGAACTAAAGAGCGGACAGATGCTTGTGATAGTCAAGAAAATTTGAAAATAAATAAGGAGTGCCAATGTTAGTGAGGCACTCCTTAAATTTTACCTTATAGGCGTTTAATCTTATTCAGTATCAGTCTTAGAGTTCTTGTAATCATCGAATTTATTGATTACCGCATCATAAGTCTGGCTTGAAATATCTGGAAGGTTTTTACCCCATGCTTTTGTAGCCTGTGAGAATCCTTTTTTGAATGCTTCGAGCATCTTATCCATTTTCTCAGAGTCACCACCTGAAAGTGATACTGCGAAATCAAAAATTCTCTGTGAAGTCTGGTTAACACCCCAGTAACCATCTTCGGAAATAGCATCTTTTGCATCTTTAGCAGTCTGTGCATCTACGGTATAATCACCGCTTGCAAGGAATTTCCACATACTGTCTGCATTAGTATAAGTCTGTCCCTGTTTAAGCATCATCTCCTTAACAAGATTCTGCATCTGACTAAGTCTGCTTTCGGTATCTGCCTTTAATTTCTTAATTAATGCTGAGTTAGAAGAAGCCTTTTTAGCTTCATCTGATTTCTCATATACAGCTGCGGCATCCGTACCGTATGAGCTGCTCTTAGTAGATGTGGTTTTAGCAGAAGAACTGCCGGATGTGTAAGTTTTAACAGAATTTGTACTTACACTTGTAATTCCATTTACGTCCATATCAAACCTCATTTCTGCGTAATACGCTTAATCTATTTTAAATAATATCGGCAAAACGAGATAAAATATTAATACTTAACTTGTATTTTTAAGTTGTGTAAAGTATAATGTATACAAAGTGTTACGTGTAGAAAAAGGAGGATTTGGTTGTGGAACAAATGTATCTTAAAGCTTATGGAAAAATTAATTTAGCATTAGATGTACTTAGGAAACGTGAAGATGGATACCATGATGTAAGGATGATAATGCAGACTGTCGGTATCTTCGATGGAATAGAGATAACCAGGACTGATACAGGCAGAATTGAAATAGAGACAAACTTATTCTATCTTCCAACTGATGAGAATAATATCGTGTATAAGGCGGCAAAAATGCTTTTTGATGAATTTAATATTAAAGATGGCGTGAAAATAGTATTGAAGAAATTCATTCCTGTATCGGCAGGTATGGCTGGTGGAAGTACAGATGCCGCTACTGTAATGTTTGGAATAAATAAAATGTTTAATTTAAAACTTACTTTACAGCAGTTAATGGACAGAGGTGTAAAAATCGGTGCTGATGTTCCATATTGTCTTATGAGAGGAACGGCTTTATCGGAGGGTATCGGTGAGAAACTTACAAAATTACCTGATATGATTAAATGTCCGGTATTAATTGCCAAACCACCTATCAGTGTATCTACTAAATTTGTATATGAGAATCTTAGATTAGATGAGATTAATGAACACCCTGATATTGATGGAATGATAGAGGCACTTAAGCATAAGGACCTTGATGGAGTGGCAGCAAGACTTGGAAATGTATTAGAGACGGTAACAGCTAAGGAATATCCTGTAATTGAGGAATTAAAGCAGGTAATGATGGAAGAAAATGCAATAAATGCAATTATGAGTGGCAGTGGTCCGACAGTATTTGGTTTATTCAGAATTGAAGAAGATGCTTATAGAGCGAAAGAGAGAATTAAGGCTTTGGGTTATACGAAACAGGCATATGTAACATATATGTATATACCGAATACACCGAGAAAGAAGAATGGAGGTTCTTATGAAAGAGTTAAGCATGGCAATTGATAACTATCTGCCACTAAGAGATGTTGTATTTAATACACTTAGAGAGGCAATATTAAAAGGTGATTTAGAGCCGGGAGAACGTCTTATGGAGATAGCACTTGCCCAGAAATTAGGCGTAAGCAGAACACCTATAAGAGAGGCAATCAGAAAGTTAGAATTAGAGGGTCTGGTAGTTATGACACCGCGAAAAGGTGCTGTGGTGGCTGAGATTACTTTAGAGGATCTGACAGACGTTTTAGAGGTAAGAAAGAATTTAGAAGAATTAGCAGTTGTATTATCCTGCAAGAAATCTACGAGAGAAGATATAGAGGAAATGTGCAGATGCAATGAAGCATTTAAAAAGGCACTCTTATCAGATGACCTTACAGTAATGGCAGAGGCAGATGTGACATTTCATGATGTAATATATAAAACAACAGGTAATAAGAGACTCATACAGATACTTAATAATCTTCGTGAGCAGATGTACAGATATCGATTAGAATATATTAAGGACGAGAATAAACGAAAGATACTTGTAGCAGAACATGATACTTTAGTAAAGGCAATATCTGAGAGAAACCCTGATAAGGCAAAGAATGCAATCAAGCTTCATATTAATAATCAGGAGAAAACAATTATAGATAATCTGACAACAGAAAAGGCAGTGAAAAAAAGCTAATAAGATTTCTTATATGCGAAGTTTAAGTTAATTATGAATAAGTGATTATGAATTGCACACACTAATACCTATGTAGCAGATGTAACAGGGTAGGAGGGTGTGCAATGTTTTTGTCTAAATCATTTGAGAAAAACAAAAATATGCTTGATGATATATTCAAAAATTGTAATGATGTAAAATGTCTTGATGTAAATATGAAATATTTAGATGAGGTCAGGGGACGTATATATTTCTTAGAGGAAACAGTAAGCGACATTACGATAAAAAAAGTTCTGTATGGACTTACAGATGTAGAAAAAGTTGATACAATTGAAAATGCTATAAAGGGTGTAATGATAGGAAATGCAATCCTGATTCTAGAGGGTGAAGATAAGGCATTAAAGATAAGAGGAGACGGCTATCCCGGAATGGGAGTTCAGGAAGCAAAAAATGAACAGGTAATAAGAGGTTCACAGGAAGGTTTTTCGAGTTCATATAAAACTAATGAAATGCTTGTGAGAAAGAGAATAAGAAGTCATGAACTTAAAATCGAAGAGCAATTCGCAGGAGTCAGGACCAATACAGGAATTGCATTATTATATATGGATACAATTGTGGATAAAGGGTTATTAAAAGAGATTAAATCAAGGTTAGATGACTTTACGATTGATGGGTTTATGGATAGCGGTGTAATCGAACAACTTACAAATGACAATGATTTGTCACCATTTCCACAATATATGACAACCGAAAGACCTGACAGGGCAGCACAATTTCTGTTAAACGGACACGTTGTAGTATTAGTCGATAATTCACCAATTGCACTGGTATTGCCTGTTAATTTTTCGTCATTTATGAAAACCTCAGATGATTATTTTGAACATTGGGGACTTGTTACATTTACAAGGATATTGAGATATATAGCTGTGTTTTTCGCAATTTCACTCCCAGCATTATATATTTCAGTTGTTAATTTTCACCCGGAGATATTACCGGTAAATCTTGTGATGATATTCATAAATGCAAGACGGGGAATACCATATCCGGTATTTGTCGAAGTCATAATTATGGAGATTTCATTTGAATTAATCAGAGAGGCGGGAGTAAGAATACCGGGAGCTATGGGAAATGCAATCGGGATAGTAGGAGGTCTTATCGTTGGTTCGGCAGCAGTAGACGCTTCATTAGCAAGCCCGATAGTGGTAATTGTTGTGGCACTTACAGCATTGTGTTCATTCACTATTCCTAATAATGAATTCTCATCTTCATTTAGAATTATAAAATATTTTCTGATTCTCACATCGGCAATTTGGGGGATATACGGATATATATTAGGCATTATGTGTGTACTTATTCACCTTAGCGGTCTGATAAGCTATTCATTTCCATATCTCGGACCTGTCGCAGGCGGAGAAATTAACAGAGCTGAGAGGGGCAGGGATTTTATAATTCGTGCACCTTTTAAATATCTTACGAGCAGGCCGGTATTTGCAAGAAAAGACAATCGCAGAAAACAGAGAATTAAGTGAGGTAGTAGAATGTATGGGAATAACAAGATATCAGCACGACAGATAAAAAGGCTTATTATTGTAGAGGTATTGGCTGTCAGCAGTCTTATTTCTACAGATATTGCAGCAAAATACAGCGGACACGATGGAATATTTGCAATTTTAATCGCAGGAATATTGTCATACGCATATACAGCGGTAATACTCTGGATATGCAGGTATACTAAGTGGAATTTCTGGGATTATACGGAGAAATATTATGGCAAATTGTGCAGTAAAATAATTGCATTTTTATTTTTTATTAAATATTTCATTCTTGCTATAATGACAATAGCTTTTTTTACGAAGTTAATCAAAATCGAGGTCATAGATGAATTAAATTATGTATTTATATTTGTACCGGTTCTGTTGCTTGCGTTATATGGGGCTGCGAAGGGAATAGAAGCGAGAGGGCGGTTAGCAGAGTGTCTGTATATGGTATTTATGATACCTGTTATATTATTAATTATATTTGCAATAAGGGGAGTCGATATTTATTACATTTCACCATTATTTGTATCAGGTATAAGCCGAACGCTCAAAGGAGCAGTAATATTATTTCTGATTTTCGCACCTGCAGAGATATTGCTTTTAGAAAGCAGCCATTTCTCTATAGAAGATAGTGAGGATTATGTTATTTTTAGAAAATACGTGTTCAGTGGAATTACTGTTGCAATCGTAATAAACATAATTATATTTGCACTAAATGTAGGCAATCTGGGACTGAATACTGTATTGCAAAACGATGAGTCAACTGTGAAATTAATGGATACAGTTAAAATCTCAGGCTTGATTCTGGAAAAACAGGGGGGTTTGTATCTTGTATTCTTTATTATGGCGCTTATCGTTACCTTGACAGGCTTGTTTGGAAATATATTTAATCTGTTGGATGTGATGTGTGGGTTATGCTACATTGGTAAAAAAAATGTTGAAAGCAGAAATAAAGAATGTAGTAAACAAAATGAAGAAAATGTGGAAAATAAGAATTACGGGAATCTTCCATATGAAAGTATGAAGTTAAAAAGAATAAACATTATAAAATATGTCATAACGGGTCTGGTAGTAACTTTTGGCGTAGTTGCAGTTGTTAACGAAAACAATAAATTTAAAACAGTTATGGCATCAGGTGAAAAGCGGGTGGAAATTGATAGCAGGGAATATGTTGACAGTATATTTGTTGGTGTCAATGACGGAGAATATGAGGTTATATTATCATTTAATAATGGCGAAAAAGACAGTGATTTCAGAAACTTTAAAATGAAAAATATAGGTGGTCTGAACGAGGCATATCAAAAAAGTACGGACAAGAAAATAGATTTCTCAAATGTGCAGGCAATTATTCTGAATGTTGATGTATACAAAGACTATCAGAAATTCTATGAGATTGTGAAAATGCTTAATAATGAAGCAGAACTTTCAGACAATGTATATATATATGCGACAGATGAGCCGGTGGAAAGATTTAGTGACGTGGGAGGTGTTAATTTACCGGGGAAATATATAAGCGATATGACAGACAAGAATTTAGAATATGGCAAAACAACAATTGAAGATGTGCGAAAGGTAATAAATAAAACTGAAGAAACAGGTATTATCAGTATATTTAATATTAAAAATGAAGAGATATACCAGGACGGAATGATAATAATGAATGATGAGGGAGTAAAGGGAGAGTTCAAAGAAGAAATGGCAGATTATATCTGGCTTGCGAATGGAAGTGAGGGGATGTATATTGTCCTTGGAAATGGAAATAGAAATGGAAATGGAAATGGAAATGGAAATGGAAATGAATTTCATATAGATAAAAATTCCTACCACATAAGTCTTAGCACATCAGATAATGACAACATAGAAGTTAGAATTATATATAGAGGCATGATTTCACCGATTAATGGTTCTACAATAGATGAAAATGAAGCAAATGAGTTAATAAAAGTAGTAATTTATAATAATCTACGGACGTTACTTGAGGAAAATAAATGTGATCTTATAAATGTCTATAAATATCTGAGTGCAGCAGACAGGCATATATATAAGAAATATAACGAAGACAGACATAAGTTATACGAGAAAATTAAGTTTGTAATACAGACGGAGTACAAACTTGTATAGAATAAGCTGAATTTTATGCTAACTGATGTACTTTAGAAATATTTGCAGTAGTGAATTTGAGTATATAAATTATGACATATTTTGTGGTATTGCATTAATTTGCCAAATATTGTTTTTAGTTACATTGTAGTATTGGTTTTAATTCAATGCCTGTAACGTTTAAAGCAGAGTTATCCGTCTATGACACTCTCTTGATTTATGACGTATCGTGTGTGTGCGTTATATGCCATCAGATACAAAAGGTCGGTGCAGTAAATTACCGTTCAAGCGAAGCGCGTTTAATTTACTGTACCGTAATAAACGTTGTAGATGATGGCATTTAGGCACACCAGATTAAGAAATATGAAAGAGAGTGTCATAGACGGATACTCTGTTCAAAGAATTTGTTTATTGAATATATAAAGAATCTACAAGAACAAACAATATCGACAAATTAATGCAATTAACAAAAAATTCAAGAGTTTATTTGATAAAGTAATTCAGAAATGTCAGATATTTAAAACGATATTTTACCGTATATTCATCTGAAACTGCCTGAAATTCATCGGTTGTAAGTGTCTCTTTTAATAATTCTTCACTTTCCGGATTAACTGTGCCATGTGAAATGTCAATAAAGCAAAGTGGAGGATATAGAACACACCACCAGTTTTTACCTTTTGCCTCACCGATTTTTATCTGGAAAGCTCTATATGTTCCGGGAGGAAATGTATAGCTGCCATATGATTTGGTTGGAAAATAAGTATCAGTAATCTCGGCAGTGACTGGATAATCATAATTATTTTCGGAGATAACGTTGTTGGCAATTGAGATTATGTCGTTGGTATGAGATGATAATAAATCTTCTGTTTCACTAATACTTTTGGAATTGCAAAGAAGTTCTGCAGTATAATTGACAACTGCTTCTTTGACCTTTAACTTGAGCGCCTGGTCAGCATCAGAATCACTATTGGCAATAACGTGAAAACGAATTATTTTATGAGAGATGCCCTGTTGTATTGTGGAGATATCGTTGTTCGGTTTAGAAGTTATGTAAGCATATGCAAGTCCTATAATAATTGAGACAATAAAAATTGGCAGAGAATATGTTCTTTTTCTTGATTTCATAACTAAATTCATTCCTTTCGATTGATGATAGGATTATTGACGGATTAATTAAAATTATACAATATTAATAAAAAATGACGTAAACATTGAATCAAAATTTAATTGATTAAATCGACAAAGTGAATTATACTTCTAGTGTGACATAGAGAATATAAAGAAAGGATTATTGCACTGCCTTGTGTCATCTGTTTTATGGGCAGTTTCGAGGAACTTATCCACGATAATGCATTGGTATAAGAATGAGAAAAACGAAAATTGTTTGCACACTTGGACCATCGACAGATAATGATGAAGTTTTAAAGGGAATAATGAAGAATGGTATGGACGTTGCCAGATTCAATTTCTCTCATGGAACACATGAAGAACATAAAGGAAGATTAGATAAAGTTAAGAAATTCAGAAAAGAGTTAGGCCTTCCGATAGCAGCCATGCTTGATACAAAAGGACCAGAAGTCAGAGTCAGAGATTTCGAAGATGGAAAGATTATGTTAGAGAATGGCGATAAATTCACTCTTACCACAAGAGAATTAATGGGTAATTCGGAGATTGCTTCAGTAACATATAAGGGACTTCCTAAGGATGTTGAAGTAGGAACAAGAATACTTATTGATGATGGATTAATTGAATTAAAAGTATTAGAAGTTACAGATACTGATGTTGTATGTGAAGTAATATGTGGTGGACCTGTATCTAACCATAAAGGTGTAAATATTCCTAACGTTGATTTATCAATGCCATATATAAGTGATGTTGACAGAAGCGACATTATATTTGGTATTGAGCAGGGATTTGATTTTATCGCAGCATCATTTGTTAGATGTGCAGATGATATTCTTCAGATAAGAAAGATATTAGATGAGTATAATTGTAAGTCAATTAACATCATTTCTAAGATAGAGAATATGCAGGGTGTTAAAAATATTGATGAAATTATTGAAGTTTCAGATGGTATTATGGTAGCCAGAGGTGATATGGGCGTAGAGATTCCTAATGAAGATGTTCCTGTTATGCAGAAAATGATCATTAAGAAAGTTTACAATGCAGGTAAACAGGTTATAACAGCAACACAGATGCTTGATTCAATGATTAAGAATCCAAGACCTACAAGAGCTGAGACAACAGACGTTGCAAATGCTATTTATGATGGAACAAGTGCTGTAATGTTATCAGGTGAAAGTGCTGCTGGTAAATATCCGGTAGAAGCAGTTCAGACAATGGCAAGAATTGCTGAGAGAACAGAAGAAGATATTGATTACAGAAAGAGATTCTTCGCATTATCAAGAACAGGAAAGATTGAGATAACAGATGCTATTTCTCATGCTACATGTACTACAGCATATGATATCGGAGCTAAGGCAATCGTTACAGTTACTAAATCAGGAAGAACAGCCAGAATGGTATCTAAATACAGACCTGATTGTGCAATTATAGCATGTGCAATGAGCGATAATGTAGCAAGACAGCTTAATATGTCATGGGGTGTAACACCTATTATTATTAAAGAAGAAAAAGATACATTTGAATTATTTGAACATGCAGTTGCGGAGGTTAAAGCCAAAGGATATCTTAAAGATGGCGATAATACTGTTATTACTGCCGGAGTACCTCTTGGAACTTCAGGAACAACAAATATGCTTAAGGTAGAGACTGTATAATCATAGATAAGTAAATTCAATTTATATAAAGTTGGAGACGGAAAGTATTCTGCCTCCGGCTTTTTTACTTACCAGGAAATTTTATTGAAATTGTCCTGGTAAGTAAAAAACGCTCCGCGAGGATCGCACTGCGGCGGAACGGAAAATGTTGCTATCGCAACCCGCCGCAGGCGGAGAATGTCGCAAGCGACATTCTTAATTCCGTACCAGAAAATTTTATTGAAATTGTCCTAGTAAGTAAAAAAACGCTCCGCGAGGATCGCACTGCGGCGGAACGGAAAATGTTGCTATCGCAACCCGCCGCAGGCGGAGAATGTCGCAAGAGACATTCTTAATTCTATTATTTGACAAATAAAAACATTATGTATTATAATGCGAACGGACAAATACAACTTTAACATAAACGTGGAGGAAGAAAATGATTGCTGTATTTTTAGCACCACTATATATATTGGTAAATGCATATTTATTTTGTAAGATTATGTGGTGGTTTAAATCGTGGTTTCCGGCATTTGAGAAGAAGAAATATTGGATACTGCCAACGATTCTATATGTATTTTTTGCATTATCATTTCTGATAGCATTTTTCCTGCCGGCAGGACATTTCAGAAGAATAATGAAATTGATAGGCAACTATTGGCTTGGAGTTTTACTATACATTGCACTAACGATAATTATAGTAGATTTGGCAAGAATAATCATTGTGCGTGTACTTAAGATAAAATTCACCTCAAAACGTTCAAACCAGATACATAGATTTGTGGGAATATTCTGCTCAGTAGTAATAATTGCAACTTCAATATTAGGTGTTATCAATGCAAGAATTATTAGGGTTACATCATACGACATTACTGTAGACAAAGAGGCTGGAGATATGGATTCCATGAAAGTTGTTCTTGTAGCGGATTTACACTTAGGATATAACATTGGTGTATCGCAGATGCAGAGAATGGTGGATAAAATTAATAAACAGGATGCCGACCTTGTTGTAATTGCAGGAGATATCTTTGACAATGAATGGGAAGCAGTTGGAGAACCTGACAAACTCGCCAGAGTCTTACGTGGAATTAAGTCAAAATATGGTGTCTATGCCTGCTACGGCAATCATGATATAGAAGAACCCATTCTCGCAGGATTTACATTCGGCGGCAAAGATAAGAAGCAAAGCAGTATTGAGATGGACGAGTTCCTTGAAAATGCTGGAATTAAATTATTAAAAGATGAAGCAGTAATGATAGATGATGAAATATATCTTTATGGAAGACCGGATGCAAGACGCCCTGGAAGAGGTATTACTAAGCGAAAGACACCATCAGAAATTACAGCATCAATGGATAAAGATAAGCCTATAATAGTAATTGACCATGAACCAAGCCAGTTGAAAGCCCTTGCAAAAGCCGGTGTAGACGTGGATTTGTGCGGACATACACATGATGGTCAGTTATTTCCCGGCAATCTGACAATAAAATTAATGTGGGAAAATGCATATGGATATTTGAAAAAGGGAAAAATGCATAATATTGTTACATCAGGAGTCGGATTATTTGGTCCTAATATGAGAGTAGGTACAAAATCAGAGATAAGCGTGGTTAATATACATTTTAAAAGTTAATTAAAAATACTTCAAAATAAATTTGTAAACACTTTAAAATAAATTGAAAAATACTTTAAAATAAATTTGCAAATGCTTTTAAAAAAAATACTTCAAAACAGATTGGAGAATCTATGGGTACAAGGAAAGAGATGAAAAAAAGAGCCAGAAGTACAGTGTTGCATCATTATGGAATACTGCTGGCGGTATGTCTTTTGGCAGCATTTTTTGGAACAGAATTCGCAGACAGTCTTGATTTTGTGAATCTGTCTACTAAGTCTAAGACAAAAACTCATGAAAAAATTCTGATAGACAATACAATAGAAAGTCAGGGCAATGAACTGTTACACGTTGTCAAGGAAGTTCTGAAAGGTAATTTAGAGCAGGGCGAACAGGAAGCAAATATAATTAAGAAAAATGCTGTGGAAAGTTCAAAAGAATCTGGTAATAAAGTACTTGGCAGGAGCAGAGGACATCTTGCAGAAATAGTAAATGGAATTACGAGTGGTTCTATATTTGTAAAAATAGTCAGGATATTTTATCAGATAGGGCTGTCTAAAGATGCAATTATTGGTATAGTCGTGATTGTGATAATGACAATCATAGTCGGCTTCTGGTTTCTCATTAAGAATACTTACAAAGCTGTTGCCAGAAGAATTTTTCTGGAATGCCGTACTTATGAAAGAGTTACACCACAACGTTTTCTATTCTTTATCAAGGCAAGAAAATGGATAAATGTGTGCGTCAATATGCTTATGGAGTATATATTTTATTTTCTGTGGTCATTAACGATTGTGGGTGCAGTGGTTAAGAGATATTCATATTATATGGTGCCTTATATTGTAGCCGAGAATCCTGATATACATTGGAAAGATTGCATAAATTTATCAAGAAAAATGATGAATGGACATAAATTCGAATGTTTTGTCTATGAACTTACATTTCTGTGGTGGGACATATTAGGTATCGTCACACTTGGATTAACTGATTTGTTCTATGCAAATGCATACAAAACAGCATTTTTTTCCGAATATTATACGAAAATCAGAAGCCTTGCAATAGAAAATAATATCGAAAATATATCAATATTTAATGATATTTATTTATTTGAAAAAGCTGATACAGCTCTCTTAAAAGAGAAGTATGCAGATGTAATCAAGATAAGAGAAGAGGTTAAAATCGAGCCACAGTACAAGGGATTACGTGGCTTTATAGAGAAAAATTTCGGAATTACTTTGCATAACAGACCTGATGAGAAAAGATTCCAGACTGAGAAAGAACGTGAATTGGTGGTTATTGCAGCAGAAGCAGCGATAGAAGGAAAGACATATCCTGATAGATTATCGCCTAATATGATAACACAGAAGAAGGACAGACCATTAAAAATACATTATCTCAGACGTTATTCGGTAGCATCTTTAATATTTATGTTTTTCATTTTCTCATTCCTCGGTTGGACATGGGAAGTCAGCATACATTTATTCAAGCGTGGAATCTTTATTAACCGAGGTGTTCTGCATGGACCATGGCTTCCGATATATGGTTCGGGAGGAATACTAATTCTTGTATTACTTTACAGGTTAAGAAAATGGCCTATATTAGAATTCTTAGCAACGGTTCTTATATGTGGAGTGGTAGAATATTTCACATCTTATTACTTAGAATTAACCAAAGGAATGAGATGGTGGGATTACAGCGGATATTTTCTTAACCTTAACGGACGTATATGCGCTGAAGGATTATTCGTATTCGGTGTGGGAGGAATGGCACTTGTCTATATCGTTGCTCCTATTATAGATAGTCTGTTCAGAAGAGTTAATGCAAAATTCACCATAATCATATGCATAGTGCTTTTGACTTTATTCATAAGCGACCAGATATATTCAAGTAAATATCCTAATTCCGGAAAAGGAATTGCTAAAAAAGTGAATACTTCGGTACAGTTAAATGTGAAGAGCTGATGATATATTAAAGTTTGTATATGTAAATGTTTCTAGTCTAATTTAATATTAGTTAAACCAATCTCTTCCGGACTTACGGTTGTATCACTTATTATCTGAATTTCATCACTTGCAAGCTTCTGGTATATTGAATCATATATTTTAGAATCAAATTTTGTAAATGATGATGTATTGTAAATGAGAGATACAGCCTCTTCAGATGTTGAATATTCGATGACTTTACCTGATTCAAAATTATTCTTATAGAATTTAGTAAGATAATCATATATAGGCAGATAATAATTCTTAACTGTATTGGCAATTATATTTTCACTGTCTTTAGGATAACTGTCATCGCAGGCTATTATCTTCACATCATTTTCGGTGGCAAAATCAAGTGATTTATTAACTAGTTCTTCGTCACATATTATCAGCACATCAGGCTTAGTTGCGTAAGCTTTATTTAATGATATATCGTAGTCTTCGATAGAAGTAAAAGTTGAAGAAATATGTATATCTTTGCGATTAGTATCTTTAGCTGCATAATCTGCACCCTGCAGAAAACCATAATAATAATGAAGCGACTTAATATCATTATCAACTCCAACAAATGACAACTTCGAATATCCCTCATATACAGCAGCATAACCGGCAAGAAAACCTAATTCAGCCTCGCTGAAAGTTAGCGATATCGAATTAAAATTAAGTGTTGCATCTGATGCATCACTATTATGTGGTATACCATCAATAATCAGGAAGTATACACCGATATATGAATTCTGGATATCATAAACAGTTTCTTCAAACGTTGAGTCAGGACAGATAATAAGTGTTGCACCAGACTTAATGGCACTATCAATTGTCTTTTCGTAAGAACCATTGCAGTCATCAGTCTTGAAAACTGAATATTTCTTATCATATTTATCAGAGCAATCAGCTACACTTTGCTTCAACTGGGAGATTTCTTCCTTATGAAGTTCAGAATCTATAATTAATGCTGTATTTATGGATTGATTGTCTGAACCTGATGAAGTTTTCTTGTCAGACTTAAATATAGTAATATCAGATTTAAATAAAATAATCAGAATAAAAACTAAGAGAACTATACTTAATATGCCTATATATTTATAGTGTTTTATTAATTTCATACGTTCACCTATTCGTTATGTAATAATTTTGTAATATATTTTACTATCTTTTTAAACAAATGACAACAAAAAACTTATAATGGGATTGCGTAAATTTACCTTCGGAAATAATGGTGTAGAGTCCACCCACGATGTTCTGACAAAGTATCAGACAATGACATGTGGATTTAATATACCTCTTTTTTGTACTTGAAGCAAGCCCAGTTTTCT